>Ga0208938_1000090_pt1 | contig 94633 bp, 90 predicted proteins | sample AD_UKC125_MetaG_FD_184434 | JGI IMG/M metagenome (GOLD analysis project Ga0208938, IMG submission 184434) | Active sludge microbial communities of municipal wastewater-treating anaerobic digesters from USA - AD_UKC125_MetaG (SPAdes) (version 2) | ecosystem: Engineered > Bioreactor > Anaerobic >... | reverse complement strand
ACAACCCTTGATATGACTTTTTTGTAAATATGAATTTCCAGTATTCCAACATTGTTATTGACAGATACTTGTAAAAACCGTAAAATCTTATTGACCGAAAACTGTCAATTATATTTTACCATTCACACTAAGATGGTTTAATATCCTTAAATTAATTAAATAAAGTTAATAAAAATGTAAGATTACAATAATAATAGCCTAATAATAACAAATCAAAAAATTCAATTTACTTTGCTTTCTTTTTAATGATAAGAAATATTTTCTGTTAACTTAAATTTATCATAGGTAATATTACAAATATTTTTAATTATTTTTACAAGATTTTATAAATTTATGAATTAAAACAAAAATGAATATTTTTTATCTATAATAATGACTGTATGCTTACACATTTCTAATAACTGATATACAGTCTTCTTTTCATTAATTTATATATCAAAGTATATATTAATGGAACATCTTATATAAATCTACGACAAAAGGAGCAATATGTTTATAATGTCAAGAAAAAGTAATGAAAAAGAAATAAACACCATAATTATAAATCAAATAATAATAAGTTTTTTTTATTTTTTTTATAATGGATAAAAATACTAAATTAAATAAATAAAATAAAAAATTTTTTTATTTGAGAAATATATGAGAAAATAAGCAAAAGCATTATAGCAGAAAGGCTTAAGGAAAGCTTAATGATTTGGGGATATCCTGCTAATCTGTTTGTAAATGACTGCAAGAATTCATTATAAGCTATCGTTAGGCCTCCAACAACTTGGATAATTCTTATAATCATTATGCTAACTGCAAGAATTGTATAATTCTTAGTAACTTTTTCTGATAGATCATTGGATTTCTCTTTATATTTTTTCGAATAAAACGATAGAAAATAACTGCATCCGTAAAAGCATTCAATATTGTAAAAGATATGAATGTTCTTTAAAATATTAAAGGAAAATTCTGACTTTAGCTATTTAAGCCTGAATAAGGAAAATAAATTAGCCATTGTAAATAATTAGTCAGAAAAAAATAAGTCAGGGTAATTTTCCACGTTTTTTGCTCTTTTGTAAATGTAAGCATTAGAATTGATATCTTCTATATTCTCCATTCTATTATTCCCCACATTATATATCATTCAAATTAGTCCATATTCTGTTTTATTCATAAAAATAATCCGTTATGGCAAAGTTCAGAGAACTATAAAATTCAAATTATCTAAATCTAATTATATTAAAGAAAAAAGATAATAATGAAATAATTCCAATAAAGCAGAGCCAAATAATAATATACTTTTCTTTTAAGCGTTTAATAATTTTTATGAAAATAAAATTAAATAAAGTAAAAATAACGTTTTTTGCAATAATAATTAATAAAAAAATTATTATTGGAACGAGCAATCCATAAAAAAACAAGCTACCCAATGGATTAAATTATATGCAAGATCACCAGAACTATCTTTAAAATAATTATTAATTATCCAATTGTCATAGGGCTTTGCACACCAAAAAAACAATGCTATTTCTATAAGCATTAAAATTAACCTCAAAACTGTAAAAAAAGAATAATTTTTATTAATTTTTTTCCATATAAAATCAAAATTGTCTTCAAATTTTTTCTGGATAACGCTATATAAAATAAAAATAGCAAGACTGGCAAGAAATAAGTCAAATAAGATAAAACTTAAAACAGGAAAATTAAATAATTCTGCAAAAAAATCATATTCATTTGCAGTGAGAAGATTTTCAATAATATTAGACATGTATACTAGTAAAAAAATTATAAAATAAGGATAACTAATTAATCCAAAAAAGATATTGGATAAAATAATATATAACAAAGTTATTTTAATAGTTTTTGTTTTTTTGACATGAATAATATCAATATCATTATTCATATTTTCCTCCTAATATTTATATGCATAATTGCTTATAGGATTATAATATTATATTTTTCAACAATTATAAATTATTTTAAAATATTTTATAAAATATTAAACTCTGTAAATAAATATGTATTACAAAAAGTGACCGTATACTAATAGTAAGATTAGTATACGGTCACTTTTCATCAGGGTTCTATTCCCCATTTTAATTGATTAGACAAATAAACCGTTATCTTATCCCAATCCACATAATCACTGGCAGCAGAATTAAATGAATAATCGTTACTTTGATTAAAGTTGCTCCAGTCAGATTTTGCAATTCTGATTTGAATCTCCAGTTCTTCTCCAGGATTAAGGATTCCTGCTCCCTGATTAAAGCCTATTTCCAAGTAAGTATCTGTATTATTTTTTTGACTCTTCATGGAAATAAATGTCCCTTTAACATTTGAAGGACCAGCTGATGACCAATCACAAAAGAAAGACAGTTGTTTTTCATCATCCTTTGTAAAATAATAACGGATGGTTACTTTAGATAAATCGACAGCTTCTTTTCCACTATTTATTAATTTAATCTTTGGATACAAGGTATTGGAATTAGCATCTCTGATGGTATTAAAGGCCTGGACTTTTAATACGCCCCTGGCGATGCTTTGATCCTTATTGTCATTTTCTTTAAGGATATTTTTTTCTTTCTCTTTACTTTCATCAAAGAACTTTTTATTATTTTGATTTTCCTGTTCAGAAGATTTTTCTTCTGAATTGGATGAAGTCATATTGACACTTGAAAAAGGTTCTTTTCCATAGATTAATTTTCCCTTTTCATATACAGGGATATATTCCGTTTTGACTGGCGATCCGGTCGTCAGTCCATTAAAAGAAAAATCATTATTTGAATTCCACTGACTGCCTTCCGGGGCAGTAAGCCTGAATTGAACTTCTTTTTTATATGAGGATTGACCACCAGGATAAATTTTTGTTCCTGAAAAATCAATTTCTACGTAATAGATATTATCTTTTAAATGTTTTAACTGAGAAATGGAAGCCCCTTCATGATAATTGATATTTGTCTTAATATCTTCTGCACGCTTTCCAGCACTGATAAGTTCAGACAAATCCATATAATACCTGAAAGAGGCATTCTCTATAACTCTAGCCGGCCATCCAGACTGATTATTTAAAATAGCTTTTATTTCTATAAAATTAGTACCTGAAGCATTAACAGCTGCTTCCACAAAAATCTCATCTTCAGGGGTTTCGATTGCTTTAAAGTCAGGATCGGCTTCTCCTCCATAAAGTAGGTACATCTTGGCTAAGGCACCTACTAAACCAGCATTATAGTCACATGCCACTTCATTGGCTACATAATCTCCTATATTATCATTATAATTGTCATTTTGGTCTGGTCCACCCACTAAGGCACCATACAGGATATGGCGGTGTTTATTGGGAATGGTCTGACTGTCAGCCCAGGAACCATGTGCCGTACGATGATGCGGGGCCTGAGGAGGATTTTTGCCAAAACCAACCATATAGCTGCCATTTCTCGGATTGTCTCCTAAGGCATAATTAATCTGACTCTCAGCAAATTCCTGGTATGTCTTAACCTTTTCTTTACTGCAGCCTTCCCAGTCTGAATAGACAAAGGCCAAAAAGGCAGTAGTCGTAACATAACGTAAATTACCCCATTGATCCAGATAAGCCATGCCACCAGGACTATATGTAATTCTTTCTCCATTATATCCCACTGACCAGTAATCCAGATGCATTTCCATACATTCTTTATACAATGGCTTGTCTGTAATCCGGGCCAGCAACAAAGCTGCGCCATAGTGGACATCATCCCAGCAATGAGCCCATTTATAGGCAATCTTATCCGTTTGACCTTCTCTTCCCCAATAAGCTACATAAGATTCTGCCTTATTTAGATAAGTTTTGTCTCCTGTAGCCAGGTAAAGCCAGGTTGCGGCCCATGACAATTCATCATAGAAACCACTCCAGGAATCATAAAAACCATTTGAGGCCGTATAACCTGCATCACTTTTTGTACTGTCAGCAAACTCAAATAATTCTTTGGCGTGTTTTAAACATAACTTTGAATAATTCAAGTCTGTATCTTTAAAAACAATAGATGTTACCGCTAAAGCCGCAGCAGCTTCACCTGCTACGGTTGAACCCGGGTTATTTTTGTCAACTTTATAAGCAGGCCTTTGCATGGGGAGTACTTCTGCAGGACCCCACCAGGCATGATCCTGGTGCCCGTTACCAACTTGATAATAAAACTCATCTGGTGAGGGATGACATTTCATTAAATAATCTGAAGCCCATCGGATTTCATTTAATAAATAGTCTAATTGTCCAGTTTCCTCAAAAGCTTCTTCATATTCATAAATTGCCCATCCCAGCATGCTCACCGTATATGCCATTGGTAAATTGAATTTAACATGGTCACCGGCATCATACCAACCGCCGGTAAGATCCAGACTAACGTCTGCCCCGTCTTCCAGTCCGGAATCTCCACGCCAGTTATTTCTAAGAGTAGATGGATCCAATTTCCCAGAACGCTGAAATTCATAAAACAATATGGCCTTTTGTAAGGCTTCCCCGTAATTAAAAGGACCTTCCTGAGACCTCTGTTTTAGTTTTTTCTTTGAGGGTGTTTCTTTTTTCTCAAATTTTTCTTCAGCTATATCTGTATTTTGCTCTGTCACAGGTATTTGAACTTTTATGTTATTAAAATTAGTCATTCCCAAAAAAGCAATAACCATTAAAGCAAGAAGCAAAATGGAATGAATTATCTTTTGTTTCATCTACCTTCCCCCAGAAAGATAAAGGTATTTTACTTATTTTAATCAATATCTTTATGATATTCCTGTAAAGATTTTACTTTGTGTTTAGGCTGATCATTTCTGTAAGCAGCTATACCTTTTGCACTGGCTAAGGCTGCCGTTGTCGTTGTAATATAGGGTACCTTATAGCGGATAGCAATTTTGCGGATATATGAATCATCAAATTCACTGCGCTTGGTCATCGGTGTATTAATAATCAGTTGAATTTCCTTATTTTTAATACTATCGGCTATATTGGGCGAACCCTGGTAGATTTTTTTGATAAACTGACAATCAATGCCGTGTTCTCTTAAAAATTTACAAGTACCTTCTGTTGCAACAATTTTAAAGCCCATATTGAAAAATTCTTTAGCAGCGGCTAAAATGTCATTTTTGTCTTCATCATTTACACTAATAAGTACTGTACCTTGTGTAGGCAAGACAGTTTGTGTGGCCTCTTGTGCTTTATAGAAAGCCAGTTCGAAGGAATCCGAAAGCCCTAATACTTCTCCTGTTGAACGCATTTCAGGTCCTAATACAGGGTCAACTTCAGGGAACATATTAAAGGGTAAAACCACCTCTTTAACACCATAATGAGGTATTTTCTTATTCTCAAAATTTTCTATTGGATAATTGTCATTATTATAATCTGCCATAATTATTTCCGTTGCAATTCGAGCCATAGGAATATTACAGACTTTAGAAACTAAAGGTACCGTCCTGGAAGCTCTTGGATTAGCTTCTAAGACATAAACTTTATCATCGGCTATGGCATATTGCATATTCATAAGACCTACAACATTCATTTCCTTTGCAATTCTTTTAGTATATTCTATAATCGTTTCAATGTGTTTCTTTTCAATACTTACCGGTGGGATCACACAAGCAGAATCTCCGGAATGGATACCTGCATATTCAATATGCTCCATAACTGTTGGTACAAATACATTTTTACCATCCGATAAAGCATCGGATTCAGCTTCTATTGCATGCTTTAAGAACCTGTCCACTAAGATTGGTCTTTCAGGTGTAACATCTACTGCTGCCGCCATATATTTTTTCAACATTTTTTCGTCATGCACAATTTCCATACCCCGACCACCAAGAACATATGAAGGTCGAACCATTAAAGGATAGCCAATACGGTTGGCAATTTCTAAGGCTTCTTCAACTGTTACAGCCATACCTGATTCAGGCATAGGGATATCCAGATTTTTCATCATTTCGCGGAATCTATCCCTGTCTTCGGCCAAATCTATAGTTTTTTGAGAAGTTCCTAAAATTCGCACACCAGCATTTTCTAATTCTTTGGCAATATTTAAAGGTGTCTGGCCTCCAAATTGGCAAATAACGCCTAATGGTTTTTCTTTATTGTAAATGGCTAAAACGTCTTCAACAGTCAATGGTTCAAAATACAGCTTATCCGAGGTATCGTAATCTGTTGATACTGTTTCAGGATTACAATTAATCATGATGGTTTCGTATCCTAAATCTTTAAGGGCAAGAACAGCATGAACACAACAATAGTCAAATTCAATCCCTTGACCAATCCTGTTTGGTCCTCCTCCAAGAATCATAACTTTTTTCTGACTTGTTACCGGGATATTATCTTTTGCATTATACGTAGAAAAATAATAAGCTGCATTTTCAACACCGCTCACAGGCACTGCTTCAAATGCCTGTATAATGCCTAAATCCAGTCTTTGCTTACGAATTTCAGGCTCAGTAGCATTTAATAACTTAGCTAAATATGCATCTGAAAATCCGTCTTTTTTAGCTTTGATTAACAAGTCATCAGGTAATTTCTTTCCCTGATATTTTAAGATCTCTTCTTCTAAAAGAACGAGTTCTTTCATCTGGTCAATAAAATATTTATTAATATGGGTGATTTCATAGATTTCATCAACTGTTGCACCCTTGCGTAAAGCTTCATAAATAATAAAATGTCTTTCACTGCTAGCTTCATTAAGCATAATCATTAAATCTTCAAGCGCTTGGTCATGAAAATCTTTTGCAAATCCCCAGCCAAAACGGTTAATTTCAAGGGAACGTACAGCCTTTTGCATGGCTTCTTTATAATTTTTACCAATGCTCATGACTTCCCCAACGGCCCGCATTTGGGTACCTAATTTATCTTCTGCTCCATGGAATTTTTCAAAATTCCAGCGTGGAAATTTAACCACCACAAAATCTTCTGCAGGCGTATATTTATCCAGACTGCCGTCTCTCCAATAGGGGATTTCATCTAAAGTCACACCCACAGCCAGCATGGCAGAAATATAGGCAATAGGAAAACCAGTTGCTTTTGAAGCCAGGGCTGACGAACGGGAAGTCCTTGGATTAATTTCTATAATCACAATGCGGTCTGATTTAGGATCATAAGCAAATTGAACGTTACAACCTCCAATAATACCAATATGTTCAATAATCCTATAGGCATATTCTTGCAGTCTTCCCTGAACTTCTTTGGGAACAGTCAGCATTGGAGCAACGCAAAAAGAGTCCCCTGTATGAACCCCAACCGGGTCAACATTTTCAATACCGCAAACTGTAATCTTTTGATTTTTACTGTCTCTGACTACTTCGAGTTCAAGTTCTTCCCAGCCAAGAACAGATTCTTCTACGAGGATTTGTCCAATCATACTGGCAGCAATACCACGGTTAGCGACAACTCTTAGTTCTTCAATATTATAAACCAAACCTCCACCAGTTCCTCCCATGGTATAAGCTGGCCTAATTACAACCGGATATCCTAATTCTTTTGCAATCTTTTCGGCTTCTTCCACACTATAAGCAGCCTGGCTTCTTGGCATTTCAATATTAAGCTTATTCATAATTTCTTTAAATATAATGCGGTCTTCTCCCCGCTCAATCGCATCTATTTTAATACCAATAACCTCGACACCATATTCATCTAAAACACCATCTTTATATAGTTCTGAACAAAGATTAAGGGCTGTTTGTCCGCCTAAATTAGGTAAAAGAGCATCTGGTCTTTCTTTTGCTATAATTTCTGTTAAATTCTTTTTATTTAAAGGCTCAATATATGTATAATCCGCCAACCCAGGATCCGTCATAATGGTTGCTGGATTAGAATTGACCAGAACAATTTCATATCCAAGATTTTTTAATGCTTTACATGCTTGAGTCCCTGAATAGTCAAATTCACAAGCTTGTCCAATAATAATAGGCCCTGAACCAATAATCAGTATTTTTTTAATATCATTTCTTTTAGGCATCGTATTCCTCCTTAATGTCCAATCTAAACTTCTGATCAAAAAGTTAAATGGTTAAAATCTATTTTATTATAACACAATTGCAAATTCATTAAAAATAAAATTCATTTTTCTATAAAAAAAAACGTCTCAATAGAGACGTCATTTTTTATGAATTTTTCATGACAACACTTTCGATATCATCTGCTACATCTTCACACGCATCACAACAAATTTCTAATCTTTGAAGGACTTCTGTCCAAATCATCAGAGTAATGGGATCTTTGGAACTCCTGTACATTTTTCTTACAGCATTGACATACAAAGCATCGCCTTCTTCTTCTAAACTATTGACTTTGATAATTAATGAAGGCAACTCTTTTGATTTTTTGAAGTTTTGAAATTCTAATAAAGCTTTATGTATTGAATTACAGCATTCTACAATTAAATTTGTAAATTCCAATATTTCTGGTGGGATTGATTTTACATTATAGATATCAATACGGATTAAGACATCCTCAACGGCATCTGTGATATCGTCAATTTTTTGTGAAAGACTAATGATATCTTCTCGTTCAATAGGCGGCAAAAACTCTTTAAAAAGTCTGTTAATCACCTTGTGTTTTGCCAGGTCAGCAGAATGTTCAATCTCATGCATTTCTTTAATTTTGTCCGGTAAAAGCATGGTATTGAAATTATTTAAGGTATCATTTAATAATTTGGCAGCTTCTAAAGAATACTTGGATAAATCCACAAAAGCTTCAAAATAATTAAAGTCTTTTTTTCTTCCCATTGTTCTCTCTCCTTATCCTATTAAAAAATTTTCATAAAGATATATGCCATTAAATATCCAACGGCTCCACAGCCGGGAAAAGTTAATATCCAAGCCAATACCATTTCTTTTACAATACTCCAGTTCACTGAAGAAATGCGTTTGGAGGCACCAACACCCATAATAGCGGTTGTTTTCGTATGGGTTGTACTTACGGGAATACCAAAAACCGATGATATCAAAAGGCATATGGCTGCAGCGCTATCAGCTGAGAAACCTTGATACTTTTCTAATTTTACCATACCCATTCCTACCGTTTTTATAATTCTGTAGCCTCCAATAGAGGTTCCTAAAGCCATCACAACAGAACAAAGCACCATTAACCAGACAGGTACAGTAAAAGTGGTTACATCTGTTTGTCCCATGGCAAGGAAAATGCCAAGCATAAATACACCCATAAATTTTTGCCCGTCTTGTGCCCCATGCATAAAGCCCATAGCAGCAGCACTTAAAACCTGGGCTTTCTGGAAGAAAGGAAGGGTTTTCCGTCTGTCAATTCCTTTACAGATAAACTCTGTGATACGAACAACAATAAAGCCTGCAAAAAAACCTAAAATAGTAGACAAAAACAAGCCATAAATAACTTTAATCCATTCTTGTCCATTAATCCCTGAGAAGCCTTTTTGAAGGGCTATGGCTGCACCTGACAAGCCAGCAATTAATGCATGACTTTCACTGGTAGGGATACCAAAAACCCATGCAGCAGTTGCCCACAAAACAATGGCAAACAGTGCGGCACAAAGAGCAACTAAGGATTGTTTAGAATCGCCTCTGAAATCAACCATTTTATAAATGGTTTGTGCAACGGTTGAATTAATCATGGTCATAATAAATACACCTAAAAAATTAAAAACTGCAGCCATAATGATCGCTTTTTTAGGCGTCATCGAACGGGTTGAAACGCACGTCGCAATTGCATTAGGTGCATCGGTCCAGCCATTAACCAGGATAACACCTAAAGTAAGAATAACAATAATCAGTAAGGTAGGATTATTCTGAAGTTGATTAAGAAAATCAAGCAAACTAATTGTCATAGCTTTTCCTCCAATATTATAGTCTTAAATGCAAACCAAAGATATTATAACATTTCAGTTTAAGCATAACAACCTAATAAAATTTATAAATTAAAAAACCTTTTCTGGTTCTGTCAGAAAAGGTTTTTAACTGTTATTGAACTGTTCTTGCCAGTTCAAATTCTTTTTCAATTTCTTCTGAAGGTTTTTTTGAAAGTAACGATACAACCACAATGGCTATACAAGAAATAACAAATGCCGGCAACAATTCATAAATAGCAAATACCCCTCCTAATGGACTTAAAAGCCTATCCCAAACAAAAACCATGATACCACCTGACAACATACCTGCAATGGCACCAGCTCTTGTTGTTCTCTTCCAGAACAGGGAAAAAAGCATAATCGGTCCAAAGGTTGCACCAAAACCTGCCCAGGCAAAAGACACAACTGTAAAAATAACACTGTTTTCATCCAGGGCAATAATCATACCAATAATAGCAATTGATATTAAAACAATTCTGGATACAATCATGACTTCCCTGTCAGAGGCAGATTTTTTGAAAAGACCCTGATAAATATTTTTGGAAAAAGCGGATGCAGCAATCAACAAGTATGAATCAGAAGAACTGATCGTAGCAGCCAAAATCCCTGCCATAACAACACCCGCAAGAAGTGGAGGTAATAGATTCGTTGACAATAAAATAAATACACTTTCTGAAGAACTTTTAGTCAATAAAGCACTAGGATACAATACTCTTCCTGTTAACCCGATGGCTATAGCTGCAAAAAGGGAAATAAAACACCATATGGTTGCAACTCTCCTGGATTTTATTAATTCCTCTGCATCTCTGATTGCCATAAATTTTATTAAAACCTGAGGCATACCGAAATATCCAAGTCCCCATGAAAGGGTTGATAAGACGGTTAAAAATCCATATTTTCCTGCTGAGTCAAATAGAGGTTCTCCATTGGTCCCTAATTGTTGAACCCCTTCTGCTAATGAAGGCTGCGCAATTCCGAAAAACTCAAAAAACCCTGGAATTTCTTTAACATTGTCAATTACAGCAGAAACACCTCCTGCTGTTGCAAATCCGATCGCAGATACAAAAACCAAAGCAAAAATCATCACAATACTTTGCATAAAGTCTGAAGCACTTTCTGCCAAAAATCCTCCAACAATCGTATATAAAAGAACAAACATTGCTCCTGCAATCATCATATATTGATATTTAACCCCAAATAAAGTACTGAATAGCTTTCCTACTGTAACAAAACAACTCGATGCATAAACTGCAAAAAATATTAAAATAAAGACCGCAGCAATGGTCATAATCACTTTTTTATCTTCTTTAAAACGGTTGCTGAAAAAGTCTGGTATTGTAATAGCATCTCCGGCAATTGCAGAATATCTGCGAAGTCTTTTTGCTACAATCAACCAATTAATATATGTACCAAAACCTAAACCAATAGCCGTCCAAAAAGCATCACTTAAACCACACCAGTAAGCAACTCCCGGAAGTCCCATCAAAAGCCAGCCGCTCATATCAGAAGCTTCAGCACTCATGGCCGTAATCCATGGTCCTAAAGTTCTTCCCCCTATAAAATAATTGGCACTGCTTTCATTAGCCTTTTTAGCATAATAGAAGCCAATGGCAATAACCATAGCTATGTAACTTGTCATTGCAATTGTGATTTGAACCTTATCGCCATTCATTTTGTCGACCCCTCCAATTATTTATAAATTCATATTATTTATATTACTAAAAGAATATAATTATTTCAATTCATATTTTTAAACATAGTAATTATTGAATATTTCTAATATTTCCTTTTATATTTCTTAATAATTACTTATTCATCTTAATCCCACAACTTTCTTACGATTAACACTGGAAAAATTATCTCTTGTAGTTTGCAAAATTCGTACTATATTCATTCAAAATATTTATTTTTAACAATAAATCATTTAATGTTGGTATTATAATTATAATGGTTATTATAACAATAATGGCTTACTGACGATTTGTACTGGTACTAAATGGTGAGAGTTTCTGTACAAATATGATTTGAACTTTTTGTATCAGGCATTTGTATATTAAAAATTATTTATTTATTAAAAAAACCTAAAAATTATATTGACATGTGTATATACACGTGTTAATATAGTCATTATTCTCTTTCTATGTATCAGCAAGGAGGTTATATGTTATGAATACGAAAAAATTAACCACAACTGCTTTACTAACTGCTTTAGCAATGCTTATTCCATATGTTGTTATTTTTAAAGTGACCATTCCTCCGTTTACAGCAACAATAGGTGCTCATTTACCTATGTTTATTTCCATGTATCTAGGTCCCAAAGCTGCTATAATGGTCGGACTCGGTTCTGCATTAGGATTTGGAATGAATGTGGGGCCTTTAGTTGGAGCAAGAGCATTTATGCATGTTTTTGTTGGTATAATTGGCTCATTACTTCTTAAAAAGAATGTGTCTTTTAATAAAGTTATTGCTATTACTGCTCCAATCCATGGATTTCTGGAAATGTTTGTAATAATGCCGTTTGTAAAAATTGACGTCTACCAACTTCTTGTCATCACCTGTGTAGGAACAATCATTCATCATTGTATAGATGGTTTAATTTCAGTCCTTATATTAAAATTCCTGCCTAATAATATATTTGCCGATTTTAACCTTCAAAAACAGAATTCATAAGAAAAACTCCATCAAAAACTGATGGAGTTTTTCTTTTTATTATTTCATTTTACTTTTTTCATTCTTTCGCCCATATTACAATGAATAACACATACCCTTTGAAACATCTTCTGCTTTTTCTTTACCTTTTAATATTTCTACAATTTTAAAAGCAAACTGGAAAGCCGTACCTGGGCCCTTTGATGTAATAATATTTCCATCTACTACAACGGGAAGATCCAAAAGCTTAGCCCTTGTTAAATCATTTTCACAACCTGGATAACAAATTGCATTTTTTTCTTCCAATAAACCAAGCTTGCCTAATATAGTAGGTGCTGCACAAATTGCTGCAATCCATTTACCCTTTTGATTATATTCTTTAATTAATTCTTTTAAGCCCTGATGTTTATCCAAATTAGCAACCCCCGGTCCTCCAGGAATAATAAGCATGTCTGCATCGTCCTTAAATACTTCTTCAAATAAAGCATCTGCTTTAACTTCTACAGCATTTTTCCCAACCACATTAGCCTTTCCTGTGGTCGAAACGGTCGTCACCACAATGCCTGCTCTTCTGAGAATATCCACGGTCGCCAAAGCTTCAATTTCTTCAAAACCGTCTGTTAAAAATAAAAGTGTTTTCATATTTTGCTCCTTTCTTCTTAAACTTGTTCTGATAGATTATTAATAGGTTTTTGTTATGTATATTTTATTATTTTTTATATAATTTTTGATATTAGTTTTTTGTTAATGGCTATTTTTATTCTATTTTATTATAACATTTTTTTAACAAACATAAATATTTATTCTGCTATTCCATTAACAAGCTAAATGAAAATTTGCCTTTTGGCCCATAATATATTTATAATGAACTTAATAATGGATATTTTAAATGAAATTAAGAATAATCCAGGAGGAATGAATCATGGAAGGTTTTTATCTTTTACCCCACCCCCCAATTATTGTACCTGAAATAGGAAAAGGCGAAGAAAACAAAATTGAAGCCAGCAGCAAAAGTTTTGAAATTATTGGCCAGGAAATTAAAAAGAAAGCTCCCAATACGATAATTCTTATTACCCCACATGGACCTATGTTCAATGATGCCATTAATATAACTTATGAAAACAGTATTAAAGGAAATTTTGGACAATTTGGGGCAAGCCAGATATCCATGGAAATCAGAATCAACAAAAAGCTCAGCAAAGAAATCAGTGAAACAGCCAAAAACAGCAATATTCCTGTCGTCTTGTCAACAAAAGAACTTCTCAGTCATTACAATGTACATATTAGCCTGGATCACGGTGCCATGGTTCCTTTGTACTTTATTAATCGTTTTTATATGGATTATTCCTTAGTTCACATCACTTATGCCCCCTTAGGTGATCTGGAATTATATCAATTTGGCATTGCCATAAAAAAAGCAGTAGAAAAAACAAATGAAAAAGTAGTTCTTATTGCCAGTGGAGATCTCTCCCACCGTTTAAAAGCAGACGGACCTTATGGCTACAATCCCTCTGGTGAAAAATTTGATGATGCCTTCCTTAGGCTCTTAGAAAATGGCCAAGTCACAGAAATCTTTACCATGAACAAAGAAATCATTTATAATGCTGGAGAATGCGGCAGAAAATCCGTTCTTATAATGCTTGGTGCCATGGATGATATCCATTTTAAAGGTCATTTACTAAGCTATGAAAAAACCTTTGGAGTTGGCTATGGCATTATGAAATTTGAAAGTACAGGACCGTGCCAGTCCAAATTAAACACCATTGTTGATGCTGTAAAAAATAAAAACAACAATCAAAGTAATCCCTACGTCCGTTTAGCCAGGGAAAGTCTTACAACTTATCTGGAAAAGAAAAAAATGATGGAAGAACTACCTTTCTATGTAACAGATGAAATGAAAAATTTAAAAAGAGGCGTTTTTGTATCCTTAAAGAAAAATGGAAACCTACGGGGTTGTATCGGAACGATTTTCCCTGCAACCAGTTGCATTGCTGATGAAATTATCCGAAATGCCATTGAAGCAGGACTTTATGATCCCAGATTTGAAGCCGTGGAATTATCTGAATTAAACGATATAGAATTTTCAGTAGATGTCTTAACAGAACCAGAAACGGCTACTAAAGAAGATCTTGATCCAAAAGAATATGGCGTTATCGTCAGAAGTAAAGGAAGAACCGGACTTTTACTGCCAGATTTAGAAGGAGTAGATACCGTAGAAGAACAGCTTAGTATTGCTCTTCGAAAAGCCGGAATCAGCCCTTTTGAAAACTATTCTATAGAGCGTTTTAAAGTCATCCGTCATAAAGAAGAATAAGGAGGTTGCATAAGTGAAAGTTGAAGCCTGTTTTTATGAAAAACATAGAGATAAAATTCACTGCTTTTTATGCCCTCACCATTGCCTTATTGAAAATCATGAATGGGGCAAATGCAAGGTCAGAATTCATGAAGACGGAGTCCTTTATAGCATTAATTATGGAGAAATAACGGCTGCTGCCCTTGATCCTATTGAAAAAAAGCCTTTGCATTATTATAAGCCAGGAACTTTTATACTTTCAGTGGGGAGCTTTGGCTGTAATCTCACCTGTTCTTTTTGTCAAAATTATAGCATTTCCCAATACAAGGCCCAAAGCACTTATATAGCAAAAGAAAAGTTGGCCCTTACCAGCATTAACATGGAAAATAATATTGGCTTAGCTTTTACTTATAATGAACCAACCATCTGGTATGAATACGTTTACGACACAGCAAAGTATTTAAAAGAAAACTTTCCTTTTTACGTCATTGTCTTAATTACAAACGGTTATATAGAAGAAGAAGCTTTAAAAAAGCTTCTTCCTTATGTAGATGCTATGAATATTGATCTAAAAAGTTTTAATGAGCAATATTATAAAGAACTTTGTGGTGGCAGGCTTAAGCCCGTCCTAAAAAGCATAGAATTAGCCGCAAAATCCTGTCATCTGGAAATCACAACCCTTTTGGTCAGCAAAGAAAACGACAATCTTACAGAAATCGAAAATATCGCAAAATTTATAAGTTCTATTGATAGCAATATTCCTTTGCACCTTACTCGTTATTTCCCTAATTATAAATTAAATCATCCGGCTACAGATAAAGAAATCCTGTATAAGAGTTTAGAAATAGCCAGAAAATATTTATCATATGTCAACTTAGGCAATATTTAAGAGACCTTTTCTATCCTGTCTTTTAATAAAAAGGCAATCATACTGCCTCCAATGCCTCCGGAAATGACTTGAAGAATATTAAATGGAACAGCACTAAGAGCTGATGAAAGAGCAGCTTTAAAACCTTCAGAAGAAAATACCAGTATAACGCCTCCAATATAATAAGTAAATACCATCACAAAACCTGAAAGACATATTCCCAGAAAATATTGCTTTTTACTTTTTGTTCGGTAGCACATTTTACCAGCAATATATCCTTCTAAGCCTTTTGCCAGCAAAGTTATAGGTATCCAGGCTGCATAACCACTCAATAAATCTGCCAGTGCTGACCCCAGTCCTCCGGCAATAAAACCAACTTCCGGACCAAAAATAAGAGCAGATGAAAAAATTAGAATATCTCCAAAATTCAGATAACCTTGCAGTCCTATGGGTATAGCTATGACCATCGTCACTATGGTTACTCTGTTTTCTGTTATTGAGAATACTTCAACACAAACGTATAGCTATGACCATCGTCACTATGGTTACCAAGGCAGCCATTAAGGCCGTAATGGTTAATTTTTTTGTTGTCATCTTGTCTCCTCCACTCCATAATATAAATTCATATTTTTATATATTTTAACGGTTTATCCATTATTCTGCAAGAAATAATTAAGAAATCATTGATCATCAGAAACGGGAGAGAGGCAGAGCAATACCCGGTTATTTTATTTTATCCACATCTTCTTTATTCTTTATATTTTCATTATTTTTGTCAATACGACGAATAAGGTTAATTTTTCTTTTAATGTTGATTATATCTAAATAATCCATTAATGACTTATTACCTGTTCCTCTGTTTTTTTCTGACTCTCTGTTATTTTTGTCTATACTCCATCTAATGATAGCCTCCAAATATTCAGGCTGCCTGGAATCATCTTTATCTGCAGCATAGACTAATGCATCTCTTAGCATTTGCGCATTTTTACTAAAATTCTCTCTTGAAATATAAACTCCTTGTTCTTCCATATATTGAATAATAAAAGTTGATATTGTTCTCGTATTTCCTTCCCTAAAAGGATGTATTCTCCATAACTCAGCAAAATACTTGGAAATCTCTGAAATCTTCTGGTCAAAAGTAAGATTATTCCAAGGAACTGCTTTCATACTATTAAGTATCATTTCTGACGATTTTTCAATATTTTTGCATGTCTCATACTGGATTGAACGGTGATTAAGTATAAGCTCATGCCGTATAATATCTTCTTCCCTTGGATGTCCTGCCCAGTCATAAATAGGGCTAAATAAAAACCAATGTATTTCACGCATATGTGAAAAATCAAACTTACCTTTAATTGGGTATTTAGGGTATTTAGATAAAGTATGTAACCGGTCAGAAACAATTTTATTTTCTACTTCTTTTAATTTTTTTGCATCTTTAATATCAAATTTATACCTGAGAACAAAAACATCATCATATAGATATGGCTCATAAATCATAATCTTTCACTCTTCTCTATTTATTGTTGAAAAGATTAAAATACTCCAATACCTATTATAACGATAATTCTTATTTAGAACTTTGAGTGTCTCTAAAATATCCTGCTTTTATTATGTCTCTATTCATACCTTAAGGCCTCAATAGGATCCAGTTTAGCTGCCTTATTGGCAGGATAAACACCTGCTATAATACCTACCAGGCTTGAAACACCAACAGTAACCAGAATTGAAAATAGAGAAACCTTCGGGGTTACATCCATCAGCATACCAACCAAAGAACCACCTAAAAATCCTGCAATAATGCCTATTATTCCTCCAATGACAGTTAAAATAACGGCTTCTATCAGGAATTGCTTCCTGATATCTTTATTCTTTGCACCCAGAGATTTTCGAATCCCAATTTCTCTTGTCCTTTCTGTAACCGTCACCAGCATAATATTCATAACACCAATTCCGCCAACAAATAAAGAAATCCCCGCAACAAAACTAATAAATGCAGTAATATAGCCTAAAACTTGATTGATCATTTCTATCTCATCCATTAAACTTCTAATATAATAGGCGTCTTCATTCCTATGCTTCATTTCAAGCATCTTATTTAATTCGATGGCCGTTTGGTCTATTTTTTCTGGATCTTTAACACTAACATAAATATAGTCTAAATAATCTACTAAATAAATATCCATAACTGTTTGAATAGGCATATAAAGAGCAGATGGCATTTCTGCCCCCATAATACTTTCTAAAGCAGCATTGGAATTCTTTGTGACTCCAATGACCGTAAATTTTAAGTTTCCCCGCCATAATCTAACGGTTATCGTTTCACCTACAACATCTTTCCGGCCAAAAACCTTTTCAGCCAGGACTTCATCAATAACCACGACTTTACTTTTTGCTTTACAGTCGGACTCGATAATAAAACGTCCGTATAGTAAGTCTGGTGGAACCATAAACCTGTATTCCTCATTAATTCCTATAATATAACCGCTCTTTTCTTCCTTGGGATTTTTTAATTTTATCGATGCACCCCAGGCCTCAAAATATGGAGTCACATTTTTTACTTCAGGATGTTTTTTGATTAATTCTACATCATCCAAGGTAAGAAAATCTCTTAATTTTGCATCATTGCTTCCTTTCATCTGAATTGTTAACAAGCCAACACCTAATTTATCGAATTCAGATGTAATGGCTGCTCTGCTTCCTGCCCCGATAGAAGTAATCATAATAACAGAAGCAATCCCAATAATAATACCAAGCATGGTCAGAAAGGAACGCATTTTATTGGACATTAAATTTCTCAGAGCTGATTTTAAACTTTCAAAAATATTCATAATGCATCCCCCCCAACCCGGATGGGATTATCTACAAACTTATCTGTTATGATTTCTCCATCCTTAAAAGTAACGATGCGTTTTGTATGATGAGCAATTTCAGGTTCATGAGTGACCATGACTATTGTAACACCCTCATCGTTTAACTTTTGAAAAATACCCATAATCTCCTCACTCGATTTGCTGTCTAAATTCCCGGTAGGTTCGTCGGCCAGTAAAATGGACGGAGAATTCACTAATGCCCTGGCGATGGCAACCCTCTGTTTTTGTCCGCCAGATAATTCATTAGGCAAATGAAGCACCCTGTCGGACAAACCAACCTTATCCAGGGCAGCCAAAGCTTTTTCTCTGCGTTCTTTATGCTTAGCCCCTGCATAAATCATTGGTAACTCTACATTTTCTAATGCCGTCAGTTTGGGAAGAAGATTGAACGCCTGGAATACGAATCCAATCTTAAGATTTCTGATTTTTGCTAATTCATCATCATTTAAAGAAGACACATCCACTTGTTCTAAGAAATATTTACCGCTATTTGCCCGATCTAAACAACCCAAAATATTCATCAGGGTAGATTTTCCAGAGCCTGAAGCACCCATAATAGCAACGAACTCTCCCTGAGATACGGTTAAATTAATATTTTTAAGGGCTGCAACCTGAATTCTGCCATTTTCATAAATTTTGTTAAGAGATTCAACCTTTATCATCTCATTCACCTGATTCTACCTTATTTTCTATAGGTTTTACTTTTATTCCTTCCTGAACCTGGGCAGTAATATTGGTAATCACCTTTTCTCCTTCTTTAACCCCTTTAACTTCTACATACAAATCCGAATATGCTCCTACTTCGATTTTACGTTTTTCCACGGTATAGTCCTCTTTGACGATATAGACAAAGTTCTCTTCATTTTCTTCAAAAACAGCTAATAAAGGAATGACCACTGCATCGTTAATTTCTGCAGTAATAATATCTGCATCCACACTATATCCAGGTTTAAGATTAGCTGAATTCTTTGTCACTTCAATTTCAACCTCAACCATGACTTCCTGAGAACTTCCTAAATTGATGTTCGTAGCAACAGGTGACACTCGGATAACCTTTCCTTCAATTTTTTCCTTTTTAATAGCATCTCCTGAAAAAGTAACCTTTTGTCCTGGTTTAATAGAAGGAGCATCATATTCAGATACCTGAACACGGACTATCAGCTTATCCAGATTTGCAATTTTTAATACAGGAGAATTTTGTGCAACCCATGTCCCCGATTCTGCAAAAACCTCAACAACTGTTCCATCCATAGGACTTTCCATAGAAGCCAGAAGTTCATCCCTTTTAAGCCTTAAAGCTTCCACTCTCATTCTGGCTGCTTCTACCTGGTTCTGTTGAATTTTTATTTCATTTTCTTTCTTAGAATCTGCATACTTGTTATATGTAGTGGAAAGATTGTATTCTGCTAAAGCTTTTTGCTTTCTTGCATTTTCTATATTTAACTTTTCAGATGCGATTCTCATTTCTTCTGCTTCTAACTGACTTCTTAATTCATTTAACTGATTAATGGATTGATCCAATTCTAATTTAGAAATTGCCCCCTGATTAAACAAAATTTTATTATTAGCCACCATTTGTTCAGCATCTTTAACCTTTTGCCTGAGCTGTTCAATGTTACTTTCCGCTTGCTTTAAAGATGTTTCAGCATCATTAAGGGCTTTTTTAGCCATGGTATAGGCTGATTCGGCATTTAAAATTTCACCCTTATCAGCCCCTGTTAAAGCGCTTAAAGTCAATTCTGCATTTTGTAAGGCTATTTCTGCTTCTTTTAATTGGATTTCAATTTCAGCTAAAGAATTGGAATCGTATTCAATAATCTTTTGTCCTTTTTTTACCATATCGCCTGGTTCAACTAAAATATCATCAATTTTTATGGAACTATTTACATATACAATTTCCGAGTCCTTTTCTTCAACGACTCCGGAAACATTAACCGTTGATATAATGGAATCTTTTCTGGCTTCTTCAACAGCAACTGAAATCGCGCCTTTAGGAGCTCCGGAAGCAGTTACTGATGAAGATGTATTTATTGCAGCAGCAATAATAAATATCAATAAACAAGCTGCTATACCTATTCCAATAAATAGTTTTTTATTTTTTACACTCATATTCTTCATGGATACTCTCCCTTATTCTATTGATTACATAAAGCTACTCAAGTTACTTAAAAGCTTAAAAGAAAAATAGCCATAAAGGGCAGTTAACAATTTAGCTGAAAAGAAATACAAAAAAGCAATGATGAACCCTTTTTTCTTAGAAAAATTATTAAACAAACTAATTCCCATAGCTACAATAATCATCGTCCATATTGTGAAAAATTCCAGATTAGAAAAGAATAAATAGATAAAACTTGTTATATCTGGATTCGGAATAAAGGCAACAGGAGAAAATATAACAATATCCGTTTGTAAAATCAGATTAAACGGTGCCGCAATCAGTGATCCAGTCACTAAAATAATCAAAGCATGGGCATATAAAGCAAGCATTTGTTTAAAAGAGCTTTTACCTTTAAAGACTTTAACCAATACCCACAATACAAAACTTACAAATAACCACGAAAGAATTAAGAAAACAGGAGATAATACAGCTGAAATGACAGATTGTGCAGTACTTATTTCAGTTTGTACAGGCATACCATATTGTGCATAGATATCATTCAGTTTTTGAAGGTTAATCCTTTGCACAGGAATTGTAATTAATTGCTTAAGAAACATGAGAATTGAAGAATACAAAAGAGGCATTAATAATCCAGGATGTTCCATGACATCATTGAGTACTTCAGAAGGACTTATAAATATCTGAAGTATTTTTTTAAAAATGCCCATCGGTTTACTGGCAGTGACTTCAACTTCTTGCTTGATTGCAATATTTTCCATAAAATACTCCTTTCATGCTTTATATTAATTGCGAAAATCAAAATTTTCAATATACCTTTCATATTATACGTTAAATTTTTGATAAAGTATGTTAAAAAATAAGAGGGTGAAAAAAACACCCAAAATGATTAAATAAACACTTTAAATACATTATTATTTTAAATAGTCAGGATTCAAAACTTTTAATTCAGGAAGTACAAACAAACCATCTTTTCTAATGAGAATATCGTCAAAATATATTTCTCCGCCACCGTATTCAGGCCTTTGAATAAGAACTAAATCCCAATGAACGGCAGATCTGTTTCCGTTAAAGCAATCATCATAAGCATTACCAGGTGTAAAGTGAATAGAGCCTGCTATTTTTTCATCAAAAAGGGTTTCTTTCATAGGTTTCGTAATATAAGGATTAAGCCCGATGGCAAATTCACCAATATATCTGGCTCCTTCATCAGTATCCAGAATTTTATTTATTCTTTCCGTATCATTGGCTGTAGCACGAATAATTTTTCCATTTTTAAATTCAAAGGATATATTCTCAAAAGTAAAACCATGATAAATTGAAGGTGTATTATAGCTAATTATCCCATTAACAGACTCCCGCACTGGGGCTGTATAAACTTCACCATCTGGAATATTCATTTTTCCATCACATTTAATAGCTGGTAAACCCTTAATTGAAAAAGTTAAATCTGTTCCCTTTCCAACAATCCTGACTTTGTCCACTTTTTCCATTAAATCCACCAGTACATCCATAGCCTTTGACATTTTAGCATAATCCAAATTGCATACATTAAAATAAAAATCCTCAAAAGCTTCTGTACTCATATCAGCCATTTGAGCCATAGCAGGAGAAGGATAACGCAGCACAACCCATTTTGTTTTTGGAACCCGGATGTCCACATGCACTGTTTTCCAAAAATACTTATAATACAAATCCATTTTTTCAGAAGGAACATCCGACAATTCAGAAGCATTCCGGATAGAAGTAAAACCAATAAAAGCATCCATGTCTTTCATTCTGTCAGCTTCATATTTAGCCATGGCTTCCATATGTTCTTTTGTCGTATTCATATATAATTCTCTTAAAATCCTTTGATCATTCAGTTGAACAAAAGGATATCCCCCAACTTCATATACTTCTTTTATAATGGCATTAACCAGTGAAACTTCTAAACCGTTTCCCTGGATTAAAACTTTTTCCCCTTTTTGAAGATTTACAGAATATCTTACTAAAGTTCTGGCCAGCTTTTTAATTCTGTCATCGTACATTTTATCATCCTTTCAAAGTATATTCATTTTATAACAGTTATATATCAGTATCTTTGTACTATATGTTATTATACCATGCCTTAAGAAAAAATAATTTTATAACATAGAAGTTTTACAAAATTTATTATGGATATAGAATTTTAATACTAGCTTTTCAGTACAATACTGTATAGTTTTCTGCATTGACAAAATAATAAATGTTAAAGAAAAATTTAAGATTTATTCGAGATTTGCAAAGGTATCCGACGAAGTCAGAAAACCATTTAGTTTTTCTTTATTCTTTAAAAAGGTGTCAGGTTTTATAAAAATTTTGTGTATGATATTATGAATTCCTGAAAATATAAATGGCTTAGAGAAATATAATCCCTAAGCCAATAATTAAATAATTACATTTTTGTGCATAGCATAAAGAATCTAAAACAGAGATTTTTGTATTTTATTCTGTTTTTTCTTCAACGTTTTCTTCAGCTTCTTCAACTGTTTCTTCTGTTTCTTCAGCTTCTTCAACTGTTTCTTCTGTTTCTTCTGTTTCTTCTGTTTCTTCTGTTTCTTCAGTTTCAGCTTCTTCAGCTACTTCTTGCTCTTCTTGAACTTCTTCGTCAACAATTTCTTCTGCATTTTCTTCTGTGCTTTCTTCAGTACTGCTTTCTTCAGCTTCTGTATTAATTGTTATGGTCTTTGTTTCGGGATCCCAATCAGTTACAGCTCCAAAAGATTCAGAAACAAATTTTAATGGAACTAATGTCCTGCCATCAATTGCGATAGGTGCTGCAAGTAATTCTACTTCTTTATCTCCTACTTTTGCTATCTTATTATTTAATTGTAACCAAATAACAATACCATCTTTTTCAGCAGTAATGGTTTGGCTTTCACCGTCCCATTGAACAGAAGCGCCAAAAGCTTCAAAAACATGTCTTAAAGGTATTAAAGTTGTTTGATTTTGTACAACAGGGGCTACATCCAGCTTAAGTTCTTCCCCATTAAAAATAATCTTAATATCTTGTCCTGCAAAAACTGAAGAAACTAAAAATAAACAGCTAAAGATTAAAGTTAATAGAGTTTTTCTTCCGTACTTTTTGAACATTATGTATTCCTCCTTAATTTTTTCACCTTTTGAATAATATCACAATATTTATTTTTGTGCAAGTTTTATTAAAAACATCTTTTATTTTCTTTTCTTAAACATACTTCTCCTCTGCCACAGCGATAGCAAACTTCATTTTCCAGTACTTTATCATCAAAATAATCTCTGCAATTTTTTAAAGTCGTTTCGGCAATATTATGTAAAGCTTCTTTGGTTAAAAAGGCCTGATGGGAAGTTACGATAACATTTGGCATGGATAAAATTCTTGCCAAAACATCATCTTGGATAACCACATAGGACATATCTTCATAAAAAAGCTCAGATTCTTCTTCATAAACATCCAGACAGGCTCCACCAATTTTCTCATTTTTTAGCCCTTCCAGTAAAGCTTCACTATCAATCAAGGCTCCCCTTGATGTATTGACTATATAGACACCTTTTTTCATCATTTTAATCGTTTCTTCATTAATTAAATGGAAAGTATCTTTAGTTAATGGACAATGAAGAGAAATGATATCGGATTCTTTAAACAGTTCTTCTAAGGAGACATAATGAATATCAGAATCTTTTAAAGGATATGGGTCATATGCAATAACTTTCATCCCGAAGCCTTTACAAATATCCATAAATACTCGTCCTATTTTACCCGTTCCAATAACACCTACTGTTTTCCCGTGCAAATCAAAACCAGTCAGGCCATTTAAGCTAAAATTAAAATCCCTGGTCCTTATATAAGCTTTATGAATTTTTCTATTTAAAGCCAGTAACAATGCCATCGCATGTTCTGCAACTGCATAAGGTGAATATGCCGGGACCCGGACAACATGAATCTTACCATAAGCTGCTTTAAAATCAACATTATTATAACCTGCACATCGCATGGCAATTAGTCTTGTACCATTTTGATAAAGGGTTTCTATGGTTTCTTTGTTAATTGTATCATTTACAAAAGCTACAATCGCTTCATAGCCATTAGCCATAAAGGCTGTTCTAGGACCAAGTTTGGGCTCAAAATAATCAATTTCTATACCATACGCTTCCTTTAATAAATCAAAATACATCTTGTCATAAGGTTTTGTGTCAAAAAAGCATATCTTATTCATCATATCCCCTCCTAAAATCATAAAGCACTTTACTTTATTTTTTAAATTAATTATAATTGACAATTCTGATTTCAAAAAGTCTATCCCATGGTAATTCAACTTTTTTAATGGCAATTTTATCCCAATATACATCATCAAATTCCATTAAGAAGTCACTTTGAAGCTTTATGAAATGATCCGTAATATAGCTTTCAAGATAACTCTTTCCATAAGAAGCATCTAAATTATGAACATCAGAACCGGTAGAAATTAAATAACTTTCTAAAACAGGTTTAATTTTAACTTTATAAACATAATCATTCATAAAACGATTATATAAAAACTTTTGATGATATTGCTCTGTTCCCAGCAAAAATCGTTTTGAATGCCAATAAGCCAATAAATGTGAAATAGATATCCCGGAAGCATTGGAAGCCGTATTCCATGCACTATAAGAGCCCAAGTCTGATAAATTAATATTTTTTCTTAACAGGCTGACAAAATCATTAGCAGAACTCTTAGAAAGATTATTACTTAAATCAATAATCCCTACTGTTTTTCCACTTTCTATATATTCTTTAATTTTTTTAATAAAGTCCAGAGTAATGGTTTCATTTTCTATGGAATTATAAACGAACAAATACAAATCCGCATTATTTGTTGCATAAGAAACATAAGAAGCACCAGCAAGTTCAATATGCTCGATAATCGTCTTATCTAATGGTCTGTCTTCGTAAGAAAGAATGATTCCCTTTTTATTTTCGTTGATGTATTGAACTGATACTTTGGGACTATAATTATAATGCTTTAAGATGTGCCTCATTAGTAAATTCAATTCAACTTCGTCTGTTCCTATAATCATTGAAGTTTTATCTTCAACACCCAGTTCATGGATTTTATTTTTTATTTGCTGTTGATCTAATAAGTGAATACCCTTTTCGGCTGCATCATCTTGTGATAAAACCAAATAATCAATGACGCCTTCTTGAACCAGATTAATGGCTTCAAGGTTAAAACTTAAATTAACAGCACGGCTATAAAGATATTTGTTTTTCAGTTCACCCGGAATTTTTTCTTCTAACGCTTTTAATTTATTCCTGTCCGTTATCATATAGTTTTTTGCCCAATTTTGAATATTATCATAAAGCTCTTTTTCGTATTTATTGTCTACAGAAACCGAAAGTCTTTGAATCGTATCAAAGGCATAAATTTCTTTACCGGGATTTTTGTCGTTTAATTCTCTGAGCCAATCTAAATCAATCACAAAATTATCATTATCTAACATACGGGAATGAATTAAGCCTCCGTGGTTGGTCATGGTAAGAGATATAATAAAGGCATCTGCATATTTAGAATTTTCTAATGCCCACTGTTTTATTGATTCAATATCTGCTTTTTTATGACGTCCGCCTAAAATCTCATTGGGAGGCAGTAAAATATCTACTTTTGCAATATCTGCTATAGCTTTAGGAAAATCAGTATTAACTGGCCTGTCATCTAATGGGACTATCATTATTGTTAATTCATTTTTTTCATCTGCTTCATTGTAATTCGTAAAACCTGCCATAAAAATGGATATAAAAAAAACCAAAATAAAAAAAAGATATCGTCTGCTCATGGATTAATCCTTCTTTCTCATAAGTAGTTTTAATGCGGGCTAAGAAGTAAAAAGATTAAATTCAAAAAATCATTCTTTATCCTGCTTTTTTACATAAATCCATATATAAAAAATCAATTACCTGCAATGTATCCTCCTGATAAAACTTATTTATTTTTGTAATTTAAATTTTTGTTTTCTTATCAGTGCTTCGATGTCTCTGTTTATGTTGCAGGAAACTCTTTAAATATTAGATTCATTATGTTTTGCAATAAAGAAATACTTTTATCATTACTTTTATCATGTTCAAGGAAAAATATATTTCCTCTCCAACTATTAAAACTCTGTAAAATTCAGTAAGTGCTTTTTTAATATTTTTAATACTTCAAAGCAAAAGTGCTTGACGGTACTGTCAAAGAATGCTTTCAGAAATAATTATTAAAGTGTCAATATTTATTTTATTATTGATAAATATAGTATGATATTAAATAGTGATTTCTATTCTGTTACCATCCGGATCCTCAATAACGCTTTCAAAATATCCATCACCAGTTGTCCTGGCTTCACTTAATACCTTATAACCATCCCGGCGTAGTTTTTCTGTCAAGTCAATGACTTTTTCTTTGCTGCCTACAGATATGGCTAAATGAGCTAAACCAATATAATTTTTTTCATCATTACAATCCATTTTTATAAGCTTTGGTCGTTTCATGATTTCTATTCGGCATTCTCCATCTGGAAAAGACAAAAAATAAGATTCAAAGTTTTTGGATGCATTAATATACTTTTGATTTGCCTGCGCATCAAAATAAGTGACATAAAATTCTTTAAGTCTTTCTAAATTATTTGTCCATATGGCTATATGTTCAACTCTCAAAATAATTCCTCCTTTATTGACATGATTTCTTATTAATAATACTTTAAAAACGGTCCTGATTCAATAATAATTGAAAAGGACCGTTTTTTGATATTTAGTATCAGCAGCTGTAAATGCTCTGATTTCAAAAATCATTGCTATTCAGGATATTATAATATTGTCGGAAACTTTCCGGACTTTCTGCAATTTCAGAGCTTTTACAAGACATAAGTGACATACTTAATGCATCTGCATCTTTTCTGTCGGTATAAAAAATAATTTCTATCGAATTACCATCATCTATGGCATATTGAATATAATCTAAATTATGAATCAGGGAAAATAATATCAGAGACTGAGTTCTCCAGATATAATCAGAATTCATGGACATATATTTCTTTTTTGCCCCCTCATCAGCCATAAAATTTATTTGCAGGCCATAGGGCTCTTTTTTTGTAAACAGTTCCATTCCATTAGAACTCAAACCTTCCGGAAAATTTAAATAACGAATAATCTTTCCCACCCTGACATTATCCCCGATATATGTTCCTCTTAGCTCATATAATTCATCCACTTTGTCTGGCTCAGAATTTTCTTTCTTCAAATTCTTATTAAATTGATCTCGGTTACTGATATAAATATCCAGGGACATTTCTGTGCTGATATGTCCATAATAACCGAAACTTTCTTTTGCATCAGCAAACACGATATTATCTGCAAAAATTTCTTCCTGACCATCAGATAATTTAATCAAACTGAAATATCCATTGTCTTTATAGCGGATAAATAATATCTGCTGATTGGATAAATCCATTGGTAAAAAGTCAAAATGATTACCTTCTGTAAGTCTTTGTATTATAGAACTTTTCAAATCGTATTCGTAAATATTAAAAGCTGGTATTTTATTATTAAATATAATATCATTAAAATCTTTTGTATCAGCTGCTGAATACAATATTTTCTTTCCATCCAAAGTAAATGAAGGGGTCATTGCAACAAAGTCTTCATCCGTAATGTCTACAGTGCCACCAGATATATTGAATATTTTTACTTTTTTATTTCTGCTCATTTCCCGGCCGGCACCTTCTATTAATCCAACCATATTGGCAAAAGGTCTTACCGCTAAATGATTTTTATAAGCTAAAGTTTCTATTTCCGGATACTCTTTATAAGTTTTTTCTTCTGAATCATATACTGCAAAAGTAATTCCATCACTACTAAGAGAAGCAGAAGCAGGTATAACCATGATATAAAGATATCTGCCGTCCTGGGAATGATTCCAGACAACAGGATAGCTGTCCAGCCCATCTTTAGTGGATTCTTTACTTTTTATAATCGTATCCGTAAAAAATTGTTGCTTATCTTTACTATATTGATTTAAATCAATTTCCACAATTCCTTCATAAATCATTAAACCATTTTCCGATTGGCTTTTACTTGCATAAACTTTCTTCTGATCCGATGCAACTAAAGCTGTATAATAAGCATCCTCTAAATGAGGTGTTTTTTCTTTTGTAATGACATTATAAAGAATAAATCCATATCTTTCTTGACTGCCATATACAATAGAACGATCATCTATCCAATCATAAGAAGTAAAATGATGAACGATATCATCATCAACCTTTTCTAAACTGCTATCTCTTAAGCTATAGATATAAAGGCTATTATTTTTGGTATAAGCGATATAATTTCCTCCTTTTGAAATCAGAGGACAAAAAAAGTCATCACCATCATCTATCTTTATTTCTGCCTGCATATCTAAATAAGAATAATAAAGCCCATCTTCTTTAGTATACACCACAAAAGATTTTTCATTTTTCCATTGGTTATCAGCGAATAGACTATAGGCAACCGTAAAACCGCATGTCACAATGATAATGCCTGAAATGAACGACATAAATTGTCTTTTTCTTGTTGTTTTCAGGGAATAAAACATATTTTCCAATCTGTCTTTTAATTGCCTGCCACCATTACTCATCGCTGTTGTAAGAGAACAATTTCTAAAAGCAGAGTTGCTGATTAAATTTATAATCATTTCACCATAAAATTTTCTATCATTTTTGTCCATATTTTCTACGACTTTCTCATCAACAGAATACTCACAGTATTTGTTCATCTCCTTTAACAAGAGATAAATCAAAGGATTAAACCAATGCATTGCATGAGCAAAAAGCCCAACTGTTTTTATGATAATATCTTTCCTTTTATAGTGATTTAATTCATGTAAAAAGACCAATTCTAAACCTTTATGGCCTAAATCTGTTTCAGGAATAAGAACGATTGGGTGTAAAATCCCTATTAGCATTGGAGAAGCAAGGTTCTTATAAATTCTTAATTCTAATTTTTTATTAATATGAAGCTCTTCTTTACATTTATCAAATAGCTGAATCACTTCATCATTTTTAACAAAACTGCTGCTTTTAAGCATGGTTCTTTTAAATGCTAAATAAGGTATGATTTTTAACAAGAATAAAGCAATAACGCCAATAAGCCAAAAATACAATAATAGATTTTTATATGGATAAAGATTAATTTTTTTGTTTAAAATTGTATTATCTTCCAGTCCGAATTCATTGCTTTCTCTTTCTTTATAGTTCGCTTCTTTTTCTGAAATATGCACTTCGTTTGCAGTACTTTCATTATTTATTGGGTTTGTTTCGTTTTTTCTTTCTGCTTTATTATTTTTACTTTGGGGAAAAATTGATTCTTCGATTCTAATCTTTGGAATCCTGGCAAATTGTCTTACAGGCAACTGAAGATAAGAATCTATAGGTAAAATAAAAAAGCATAAAAAGACAATAAGCATTTTATAATGCCAGGAAGAATTAAATAATTTCTTCGTCAGGGGTTTAAAAATTAAATATAACAAAAAAATAACACTTCCTGTCAGAGACATCTGAAAGATTTTGTTTAAAAAGTCCATATTATAACCCCCTTATCCAGTCTTTTAATTCTTCTAAATCTTTATTATCAATTTTTTTATTATCATATAAGGAGGCTACCATAGATTTAATACTTCCGTTAAACATCTCCTGAATAAGTCCACTTGCCTGGTAAGATTTATATTCTTCTTTGGTAATTTTAGGAGAATAATAATTGACTCTCTTTTCCTTTCTTACTTGCAAAACATTCTTATCAACCAAACGCTTGGCAAGGGTAAGTACGGTTGTAAGTTTCCAGCTTTTATTCTTCTCCAACTTTTCCATAATATCTGCCGTAGTCACTTCCCTTTTTGCATTCCATATGATTTCCATTATTTCGTACTCTGCATCTGATATTTTTATAATATTCATAATACTCACCTCTTTATTCTACATCATGTAGTATTGATTTTATTCTACTTATTGTAGAATAAAATGTCAAGAGGATGAGGATAATTTCATGGATTATATTTTTCTTAATAGCTTTCCATATGGGTATGAAGTGTCTTTTATTTCCACCAGCTTAAGTTTATTTTCTTCAATCATTTTATCAATACGTAAAGCATACCAGGCATCGCTGATACCAAGCTTATATTTTCCTAAAAGTTTGCCAATCAATTGTCCCATCAGAAAATCATTGTCTGGCAAATTATTTATAATAATAAAATCATAAAAACTTTCTTCAACTGAAGTCAACTTTCCATTGATTACAGCACGTAAAGGTGCATTTTCTAATACTAAATCCTGCCACTTTTGACTATAATACTGCTTTTCTATTGAACTCAGAGGCTTTTCCAGATTTAAGAACTGATAGAATTGGCCTGGCTTGATTTCTGCCCAGTGCGAACATTCTATAATCTCATGATTAGAAAATGATATAAATTGAGGAAGAGAAACAACCCTAATCTTACAGTCAATATTTCTTAATAGATAGCAGACATAATAAAATCCACAAACAGAATAAGGCGCATGACTTGTCCAAATCCGGATATCCATACCTTCTTTAGCAGCAGAAATTAATTTCTCCAGATCTTTTCTTTGATATTTGAAAAATAGTTCTCTTTCATTATCTTCAATATTAAAACGTGTCCATAACTGGCTTAAAACTTTTTTTCTTTCACTCCCATCAATCTCACCTGATATATCTCCAATATCAAGATAAAAACCTATATTAACAACATTATTAGCATCTCCTTCTATGGCTTTCCCTTCTAAAAAAAGCTCTATTTCTGCTTCAGTCGGTTGGCTCCCAATATAAGTAACAGATCTGCCAAGAATTTTTTTTTCATTATAACATTTGGCAAGTTTCATAGAAGCTTTTTCGCTATCACTAAATACAACTTCAAGCATAAAATACCTCCTAAAAATCAAATCTTAAAAATTCATCATAATTTTAATATTACTATAATAAAACAAATTATTCAAAAATTTATTAAGTTTGGAATAAAATACTCATGACTTTTCCAAAATTAAAAATAAAGCGATCAACTCAAAATGTTGACCGCTTTATCTTAAATACGATAATCATCTTCTAAAGCTTCCATTAAACCATATTCAAGTAAAATTTCTTCTAATCGTTCTTGCGACATAGGCTTAGGGATGGTAAAAAAGTCGTTTTCATCAATTGCTTTTGCTAATTGTCGATATTCATTAGCCTGATGGCAATTGGGCTTATATTCTATTACTGTTTTCCGGTTAATTTCAGCATGCTGTACCACATTGTCGCGAGGTACAAAGTGAATAAGCTGTGTTCCAAGTTCTGCACAAAAGGCTCTTAATAGGTCAATCTCCCTGTCGACATTACGGCTGTTACAGATAATTCCGCCCAGGCGTACCCCACCTTTTTGGGCATATTTGGCAATCCCTTTTGCAATATTGTTGGCTGCATAAAGTGCCATCATTTCTCCGCTGGCAACAATATAAATTTCCTGAGCTTTTCCTTCACGAATCGGCATTGCAAAACCTCCGCAAACCACGTCTCCAAGAACATCATAAAATACGTAGTCAAGGTCTTCTGTATAGGCACCTAATTGTTCCAGCAATCCAATGGACGTAATAATGCCACGACCAGCACATCCAACACCAGGTTCCGGTCCTCCGGACTCAACACAGCGGATTCCTCCAAATCCAGTACGCATGATATTTTCTAATTCTACATCTTCACCTGTCTCCCGTAGTGTATCCAGAACAGTTTTTTGTGCAAGAGTTCCCAAAAGTAGTCTTGTAGAATCCGCTTTAGGGTCACAGCCTACTACCATCACTTTTTTTCCGCTTTCTGCAAGGGCAGCTGTTAAATTTTGTGTTGTAGTGGATTTTCCTATGCCACCTTTACCATAAATAGCCACTTGTCTGATTTGTTTACTCATAGCCTCTATCCTCCTAGTCTTTATTATATTTTTATATGATATACTCTGGTTCTGGTAAAGCACTAACCAGATGAAGTTTTTCTAATATCGTCCGGCGAAGGTATAGAAAATCTGTTCCTCCACGATGGCGGGGATGGGGCAGATTAATATCCATAATCTCACTAATTTTTCCTGGCCTTGGTGTCATGATGACAATACGGTCAGAAAGATAAATAGCTTCATCGACATCGTGAGTTACTAAAATCATGGTGGTTTCATTTTCTTTATGCAGCTCCAGAAGTTTATCCTGAATATCTGCACGGCTAAAGGAATCAAGCGCTCCCATTGGCTCATCCAGAAGCAGCACTTTCGGCTTATTAATTAACGCTCTTGCAATTGCGACACGTTGTTTTTGACCACCCGATAAGCCCCCCGGATAATCTTTCAGCTTATCAGATAAACCCACAAGTTCTGCTGTTTTCAAGACTCTTCTTTTAATTTCTTTCCTCGGGACCCCGCTAATTTCTAAAGGATAAGCAATATTGCGGTAAACATTTCTGGCTTCAAATAAATTAAAGGTTTGAAAAATCATGCCTATCTTTTTCCTTTTCTGCAGGAGTTCCTTTTTGGAAAGGCTAAGCATTTCAACGCCTCCTACTTTAATACTGCCTGCATCTGCCTTTTCCAGCCGGTTAATACATCTGACCAAAGTTGATTTTCCAGCACCACTAAAACCAATAATTCCAAAGATTTCCCCTTTCCGTACCGTCAGATCAATTCCTTTTAGTACTTCAAGAGGGCCATTAGGCGTTACATATGTTTTATATAAGCCTGAAATTTTAATATATTCATCTATAGGTTCCATATTCCGCCGGACTTCATGATGATTAGCCATCTTCCATCTCCTTTCACTGGATCATTAAAGAATCCTTTTCGGTCTTTAACAATACCAGGTATAAAATAATTGTTTTCGAAAAATAAAGTGTACTTATTTAATTCATATAATTCATATAGACATTATATGAATTAAAAAAGTTGCTGTCAATGATATTTTTCATAAACTTCCAATTTTGCGCAATTTGCTGAATTATTGAATTAAGAGTATTCCTTTTTTGTGCATTTTTATATTGCATATATGTTTAGTATGTTTTAATAAAATAAAAAATACCTCCTTTTCGGAGGTATCCTGATCTAACTTTAAATATAGTACATTATAACGTTATTGGATTTATGCTTTTCTGCTTCTTTTACCAAATCTTCAATCGTGATTGAACTTAATATTTGCCTGATATTGTTATCTAATTGTTCAAAAACCGACAGCCGCATAGCCTCATCAATATCAGGAGCTTTTTCCAGAACAGTTTCCTGTACTTGTTCAAATAAAGAAGTTTCAACAGCTTCCAATACATCTAAAGCAGTTATCTTAGCCGGGCTCCGGGTTAGCTGGTAGCCACCCTGGGCTCCTTTTTCAGAACTAACAATTTCCGCCTTCTTCAATAAAGCAAATACTTGTTCTAAATAAATTTTAGATATTCCTAATTTTTCAGAAATACTAATCACTGTAATATTTTCCCCTGTATTATACTGCTGGGCCATGCTGATAACCGCCGCCATGGCATATCGCCCTTTTGCAGATATTCTCATTGCTCTCACTCATTTCATATATAATTACTATGTATTTATGATAATAAAAAATCTGCTTCTCGTCAAGCACGGATTGCTAAAATTCAAATAGTCTGTACGATTAATAAATGATTGTTTCTTATAGCTTTCTTAATAGGTTCATTTTACAAATTATATTTTATTCCTTGTAGGTAGACTTAAAACGCATTTTTGGTGTGCGGGTGCTTATATATACAATAAATTTTAATTCCTTATAGGTAGGCTAAAAACTTCGATTTACTTAGCACTAGATTTACTTCTTTTACAGGGAAAATATCTTCCGTCGCATTAAGAGGAATAAGATTATAGTGATAATTTTGTTTTTTATACTCTTTTCCAATATTTATATTTTCAAAGATAGAATAAAGCCTTTATTGATGTACTGACCTTTTTTTATACTTTCTCTTTCATTTCCGTCCATTTTTCTTCTGTCCATACCAGCCGAAAAACAATCTGCTTCTTGTATTAGTTTTTCTAATTGATTGTCTGGCACATGATGTTTTGCAGCCATATTGATTATATTTTCATCAAGCACCATCTTTAGATTTTCTTCTAAAAATTGAACAGTATAAAGAGCATGTTTGTAAGAAAAGTAACCACCCATATTTTTATAAAATACACTTTCTTGGCCTTTTAAACTATCATTTATAGGCACGCCAGTCCGCTGCACCAACTTCCCTATATCGTGTAAAAGTGCAGCAAGCGCTACATCATAGTTATCCATAGGCTACACCTCCTTTTCATAGGGTAAATATTTTCTGAAATTTACATGTTTAAATATTCTTCTGGACTCAACTTGTCCATCGATGATATGTTCCTCTATTTCTCTTTGAGTTGTTGAATATATTGGTATTCTGCTATTTTTAATACAATAATCAACCACATAATAAGTTGCACCAAAATCGCCTTGAACAAGTACATAATCACCCTTATCGGATTCTTTTTCAATCCAGGCAATCATTTGATTAAGTTGATCTTTTGGCATAGGTCCAAATGGACTAATATTGGCCCATATGCTTTTGATGTCTTCTGGCATTAAAACAATTGAATCAACTTTTAATTGATTTTTTGCTTCTAATACTTGTCCCTCCATCAGAGTATGAGAAATTAAAGCTAAAAGTTTCATATTCTTCACTCCAAAATTTTTATTATATTGCTCTAATCAATTGAATACATCCCAGCCCCTGAGAGTTTTTGCTGCCAAGACCGCAGTTTAAAGCAGCATGGATTAGCTCCTCATCCCCATGAATTTCAAACAAGCCACTGCTTCCCTTGATTACAAACTGTTTATAGTAAAGAATGTTCATTTGAGTCTTATCCTGTATGGCTTTTATCTCGAATTTTGCATCGTCAAATCCTCTACCATAAATTAGTTCAGCTTTTTTTATCAAATTATCCCGTATATATTTTTGAAAAAGGCTATCTTCTGGAAAGTAATAAATCGTCTTCTTTCTGCCATTTAAATATACGGTAGAATATACTGTAATTGGCGACAGAGTTTTAACCAGGGCATCCTTTATTCTATAGTTATTATCATTTACTGCTATTCTCTGAACTTCTAGAAGCTGATTATTTAACGTTAAGTTTTTACGACTAAGACAGGTCTTCAAAAACTCCTGATTAAAGTCATCTACAACACTGGATACAGTTAATTTAACACTTTCGGGGAAGATAATTATTTTATTTTCCTTATCGATTTGGTAATTTCCATAAAGCTGTGAAAAGGTAAATAATTTAAATTTTCTTCCTTTAAATTCAAAGCCTTTTTCATGCAAAAATACTCTAAAAATCATTAAACCTCTAATATGGAAAACAATTTAGCTGCAATTCTAGGAAATTTGAATATATTATTCCACCAATCAAAAAACCAGAGTGAAAAATAACTCTGGTTTTTATATACTATCATCTTGTCAATAAATTTCTTCGTTATAAAATTTTCTTATCAAATCGTCTAAATTTTTGGCTACCCGTTCCTGATTATCTGATTCATAGTCCCATTCAAAAACCTCATCATCTTTTACAAGATTTTCTTTAGTAATAAGATATCCAAAATAAACCTCCGAACCATTACCGGCAAAAAATAAATAGTTGTTTTTATATTTAACACAACAAAATTTTCAGACTATTAAATAACACTAAATTTCTATTAAAACAGAACTGCCCTCTGAATAATCTCCATTGGTCCACTGCCATTTTTCGACAAGCCGGATTTTCCCATTCTCCATGACAGTAGGTACACTTTGACATTTTCCTGTTCTGATTTCTTTGTTTTTATTGATATGCTGATAGGTAAAATTAAGTCTGCCATCTTTTGCTACTGTCCCAATTAATGTTCCTTTGATGATATCTCCACCAGCATATTCTCCCCAAAGCAAATCTCCATTTTGGTGATAATAAAATCTTGTCTCTTGATTGACTTCACCATTTTCAGAATTGATTTCAGGAATAAAAATTTTTCCGTCATAATGAATGTCTGTACAATTCCTTTACCATAATATCGTAAACCAGTACTACATCATTTTTTACGAAATATTTTTTATGCTCTAATGTTTTATAACCCAGTTTTTCATACAAATGAACGCCAGGCAAGGAAGCATCCAAAAAAGCTTTATGATATTTTTTGCTTATTTCAGATTCAATAGATTTTATAATAAATGTACCATAACCCTTATTCTGATGTTTTGGCAACACATAAACCCTGGTAATATGATCATTTTCATAACTTCCTGTAGCCACAATTTCATCATTTACTCTAAGGACTCCTACCCGTCTCTCTTCTATGTCTTTTAATATGGCGTCCTGATTATGATGTTCACAAAAAAATTCAACGACTTCCTTCGGGTAATATTTTGGATAAACCGTTTTTATGGTTTGCTGGACAATATTATGTATTTTTAGTAGTTCTTCTTTCCCTGCTAATTCATATCTCATCTTTTTCCCTCTCCAACACATCAGATTTTGTAACCAAAACCTTAAAGATTAAGTAAGCCGTTATGCCCAAATATAATCTGTACAGTTTATAAATCTCACATTTGTAATATTTAATGACTCAAAAAGAACCTTTACTTTTTCAGTGACAGTTATTCCAAAAGTATCTATATGATAAAAAAAATCTGAGCCATCCCATGAATCAAGGGGAAAAAAATACCCTTTTTGTTTAATTTTTTTCGTTTGATTTGGCAATATAACCTCTTTTTTTTCAGCTAAATTTCTATCCGCCTTAAGTGCTTTTCCAATAATATAAAAGGCATGATAATTTTTAATTTTTTCATTAGTTTTTGTATGAATGATTACCGGATATGACCCCCATCCAGTTATACTATATTCTTTTAATGCTTTAACAACCTTATCTGATACTAAATAAAATGCAGGAGCACCCGCAACAATAAAATCAAAAGCCTTTTTGCCGCCGACTTCAACAAAAATTTCTGGCCTTATATTTATAAAATCCCCACAAAAAATTTTTTACGGTCATATGTTGCAATTTCACTGTTATTTATAGGTGCGACAGTCAGAGCACAGTTCAACATTGCATCTGAAAAACAATAAAAATGTTCATACTGCGGCATAAAACACATGCTAACCATCTACTCCCCTTATTTAACAGAAAATTAAATTCATACTGATTTTTAAGTATTTTAACATATCTTTTTTCCCCCTGCAAAGAAAATTCCATAAAGTTTTTTCCAGGCATGCTAATCATTATAAATGAAAAATGAGGACTTCAGTTCAGGCTTTCCTTGATATATAAAAGCCTCTAAAAAATTTGAAGTCCTCAAACATAAAGGGTGTGTCTGTAATTGTAAATAAGAAAGAAATCATATTCACTTAATTCATTTTATAAAACTCTTTATAAAATTTTGCAAAATCTTCTGCTAATAAAGGTTTACTAAAGTAATAGCCTTGTACCTCATCACATCCATATTCCTTTAAAAAATTAAGTTGTTCTTCTGTTTCAACACCTTCTGCAACAACTTTTTTATCCAATACATGGACATAATCTATTATTTTTCGAACCAATTCCCTGTCTTCAAAGTTGCACATTCTGTCTAAGAAAAATTTGTCAATTTTTAAGACATCATAATGGATCATACCAATCATCATTAATGAATTATAACCCGTACCAAAATCGTCAATGGATATTTTATAACCAATTTCTCTCAGATACTCAAGGTGCTTATTAATTTTTTCAAATTCTTTATTTAAAACCCTTTCTGTTATTTCAATTTCAATCATGGATCTGTCAATATCATGGCTTTCAATCTTCCCTACGGCCCATTCAATTAATTCCTGATCCGTCAGTTCCTGAGCTGTTAAGTTAATAGAACAACGGATAGAAATATTTTCTTTTTCCCATATTTTTATCTGTTTAATAACATTTTCGATGACATACTTTGATATATCCCTAATTAACCCAATTTTTTCAGCAACATCTATAAATACACCAGGACCTACAGGTTTTTTATCTCCCCTGTCCCATCGGAGTAATACTTCAACCCCCGATATTTTATTTTCCTGAATATTAATTTTGGGCTGGTATACAAGATAAAATTCATTGTTATTTAAAGCCTTATGCAATGAACCTGCGATTTCATACAATTCTTTTCGTTCATTATCGATCTGAACGTCATAATAGTAAATTCCCGACTCATTAATTTCTCCCTGCTCACTGGCTACTCTGGATTTATTATAAATTTCAATGAGAGACTCAGTTTTTCCTCCAAAATTGTAAATGCCTGCCTTAAGAGGCATCCTAACCTCAAAACCATCAATTTTAACTGCCGTAGAATATTTATTTACCAGATCTTTTATTTTATCAAAATACTGGCAGTCATCAGGAAGAATTAATATTAATTCGTCATCAGAAGAGGAATACATAGACAGATGTTCAAATTTAGCTTTCATATCGCTTATAAGAAGCTTTATAAGTTTTTGAACCAGATTGAAATCGACGTATTTCCCTATTCCTTCAATATTCGTTAATTTTACAGAAATAATTGTAAAGCGGTTTCCTTTTTCAATTAAATCCGTCAGATCATAAAAAAGTTTCTTAGTATTGTATAGGCCAGTAATATCACTAATCAGTTCTTTATCCTTTAAATATTCATTTAATTCTTCCAGCTTTTTAAATAAGTTACCCGTCAAATAACCAATAATAATAAGCATAATCATTCTGTGAATCCAGCTCATTGTATTTTGCTTTATGCCTTCAGCAACATTTAAAGGCACAAGCCCTAATAAAATACCAGATATTGCTGCTACGATTGAAGCAGCATATCCTCCCCAGTAATAAGCCGACAATATGATCGGTATATAAATCAAATGTATATAAGAAGCATGGGTCCCGTTTGTCAAATAAACAATGACAATCACGGAAAATATCATCATTGGCACGAGTATTAAGCCATATTTTTTTTCTTTTAAAATTACTGTTTCGATTTTTTTCAACATATACAATACCCCCTTTATGTTTTATTTTAACATATATGGGTAGTACATAATTTTTGTACATACAATGGGCCGGTTAAAAATAAGTTCATATCACAAAAGTCATTCTTTCCATTCCTGGAATTTAGAAATTTTTCTTTATTTAATTATACTATAGACTAACAAAAAATGACATATTATATTAAAAAAATAGGGCATATTTACTATCTTTGCCCTTTTGCTTACTTGTTGCGTATGATAATAAATATCCCTTTGAAAAAATTATATTTTCTCAATGGATTTCGTTACATTAATACGTTTCTTTAACGATCCAGTTCTAACTTCAATTCAGAAGATTCCTATTCATGTATTTTTGCAGAACGAATAATCATATCCCATTCATCAAAATGCTTTTCTGCATAGGATACAGGAGCTATGATAAGTACCCAAACCAATCTGTCATCATTTTTAAAGTCAATTAGATTCATGTACATATTAAATCTGGTCTTAACATAATCAGCAGAATATAGTATAGAACGAATTGTTTTATCACTGTATTCATGTGTTTCTTCCTCTGAGATTATTTCAATATTTGTTTTATTGGATAAAATTTGCTCATTATGAAAAGAAAAAACATCTGAACTGTTTATCTTTAAAGAATAAATTCTCTATAATTCCTTTGCTTATACTGATAAAGGGTTACTATAAAATCAAGTCGTTCTTTTAAAGTTTTTCCTTCAAATTCTTTGGGCAGTTCTTCTGATCCTTTATAATTTTCTCCGTAACAGGCTTTTACAATTTTGACCTTACCTATGATATGATCATTAAATGTTTATAACTCCTCTGCCGGAACCCATAATTCTTTATAATTTTTATTACCTGCCCTTTCAATCTTATATTTAGTAATATATGCATCCTGAACTTTAAATTCTAAAATGTAACCTGCATCATCAGAGACAGGGTCTTTTATATTCCATTTTGATGCAATTTCTTCTGCATAATCCATATTCAACACCAGATAAAATATAGGCTGTTGCGGTAAACGCGAAGGAAATCTTTTTAAGTTTAAATCGATAATCTTTAATAATTCTTTTACGCCAACAGGTCTGAATAATTTCATAATGATTGTTCTTTCTTTTAACGTGTCTATTTATGTCATTCCAAAACCTGATAAGCGATAAAACACAAAAATCAGATTATAATTGAATCATAAAACCCGTTTTTATAAAATCTTTCTCCCTGATTACGCATATAAAAAAATATTACACTATATTTAAGAAATAAGAATGAATCATAACAAAATTATATCTAAATATTATTTTAATTTAATAATAAAAAATGAATTTTCTGTAAAATTATTTCTACTGTAATTAAATAAAATTTAAAATGATTCTTATTTAGAAAATTAAATCATAGTTACATTAAAAAGCATTATCATAAAATCTTTCAAAATATCAATATATTTAATAATATAAAAAAATGCTCCTAATCGTTTAGGAGTAGCAAAAAAGAAAAATAAAACAAAAGACTTTTTCGTTTTTAACTGATATTTTAATAATCATTTTTAAGCTTTACTATTCTATTATACAATTTTTCTATTTCGTCTTGCTTTACATCATAAATGTAATAACCATTTTGATTCTGACCTTTTGGAACTCTTTCATATTTTATTCCTTCAATACTTATAAACAGCTCCCAGGGAAGAATGATAGGATCTTTAGAATCTATATCCTTATATACTGCAATATAGTCAACTTCATCTATAAGAACGTTATCAAAATACCACACAGATACTTTTTGTTCATCGACTACAAACGTTCTTCTTCTTAATGAATACATATACCTATTAGATTTCTCAATAAGATGATTAAAAATATATTCAGTAAAATTTTCGTCATTTTTTACATGTATATAAAAATCCTTATCGATTTCTAAATCATAATCAAATACGGGTAAGGTAACAGAATCTCCCTCTTCAACTAACTTATCTAATATTTGCATACTCAATTCTTTTTCGTCTTTATAACGTTTTTCAATATAAGTTTTAAAATCCTGATTAGTAATTAATTTTTCCGACTCTTCATAGATTTTTATTTTACTTATTGCCATTAAATGATCTATTAATAAAGAAAATAACTCCCAGTCTTTAATACTTGAAAAAGCATTAATCTTAATATCCATCCAATATCTTATAAAAGAATGATTTAAAGTAATGTGTATTCCCCGTATAGAACCAATGTCATAAATTAAAAATTGATTTTTTCTGTATATCTTAAAATTAAAAAATAATCAGGAACCTTTGACTTTTTCTTAATATCACTCAAAATGGTCTCAAAATTTCTATAGATATTTGAAGTAATATTAACTCGATATTCAACTGACATATATTTCTTCCTTTCAATTTTATCATTCACTCATTTTTGCAAATAAAAATGAATGGTTATCCGAATTGAATTTTTATCATAATTCTTCTTTTATATTAAATAACTGGCAAATGAAATAACAAATATAAGAAAAATATATCTTATTTTTATTTTTATTCAATAAAAATTTAGGTAAGAATTATTAATACTGTCATTTGAAAACAAAATACTACCTGGCTAATATAAGCTTAGTTTTCTTAATTGGTTCTAAAAGATTTGCTTTAACATTTTATTTTTACTTAAAGATGTTAATTACTAATCCTAAAACAGATAAATACGAAAATATTATTGATTAATGCATAGATGAATAATATCATGTATTTATAGCAGTTGTTTCATTATAATAATAAGAATTATTGGACTTGGGGGATTCTATATTGATAGGACTTTATTTTAGCGGAACAGGTAACTCTAAATATTGTATAGAAAAATTTTTACACCAATATGATAAAACAGCTAAGGCATACCCTATTGAAGACATCAGCTCATTCAATGAAATAAATGAACACGAAATCATTGTGATGGCTTATGTAATATACCCAAAATTTTAAGCGATTTTATTGAAAATCACAAAACGCTTTGGCAAGGCAAACAAATATTTATTATTGCTACCATGGCCTTGTTTAGCGGAGATGGTACGGGAGTATTGGCAAGGAAGCTAAAAAAATATGGCGCCCAAATTATTGGTGGTATACATATTACTATGCCCGATAGTATCGCCGATGAAAAAGTACTAAAAAGGTCTTTTAAGCAAAATAAAAAGTTAATATCAAGAGCAGATGAAAAAATTAAAAAAGCTGTAGAAAAAATAAAAAATAACAAGCCCCCACAGGAAGGAATTGGCTTGTTCTGTCAGCTGGCAGGTCTTTTGGGGCAAAGGCTTTACTTTTATCATAAAACCAAAGAATATTCCGATAAACTAAAAATTGATTCCGAAAAATGCATTGGCTGTGGTAAGTGCGTTAAACTATGCCCAATGAAAAACCTGGAATTAAAAAATAAAACGCTCATCTCTAAAAACAAATGTACTCTGTGTTACCGTTGCATCAATGATTGTCCAAAGCAAGCCCTCACATTATTGGGTAAGCAGGTTATCAGCCAGCATAAAATAGATAAGTACCTGTAAAAAACAGATACTTATCTTAAAATGCAATTAAATCCAATCGCGATTAACATTGCCACGGTCAGAGAAGCTATAGCTGCAATTAGTTTTTGATATAATCTTTTTCCTTCTTCTTTGGCCTTTTCAATTTCATTTAAGTTTTTACCTTCCAGAAATGCAACGATTTCTCTGTAAGTCTGAATGTCATATTTCTTTTTTTCTTTTTCCAGCTGAAAAACAATATAAATCGTAAGCGCTGAAATTAAAACCCAAATGACAACTCCTGCAGATTTAAGAAAATAAAACAGGGGCGTTGGAATGACGATATCTAAAATTAATAAAACAGCATAAAAGTTTTTTAATTCATTAAATCTTTTTCTTTCGAACTGACTAATTTCTTTTTTCATTGTTTCAACATCTCCTTTGACCAGATTATCAATGGAGGTGTTAAAAACTTCACTTAGTAAAATTAAACTATTGATGTCCGGATAGCTTTTATCATTTTCCCAATTTGAAATCGTTTGTCTTGAAACAAAAATTTTTTCTGCCAGTGCATCCTGGGATAAAGATAATGCTTTCCGGTATTTTTTTATCTGTTTACCAAGTTCCATTTTTCAACCTCCTTCAACCTTAATCTAACCAAAGGGTAATAACAGGTCCAGCAAAAGACTTTTACATTTGACAAATAAAGTCTGATTTTTCATTGTCAAAAGTCTTTTACATCCTTAAAAAACAAGATTTCATCAGCTATTTAATGAATCTTCAAAAATTCCTAAAAGAAAATCATTATTCCCAAATATAACCTGTCATGGTCAGAGAACCAAGCTCACAGGATTTATTAAAAACGGTCACTTTATCTTCTGCCTCTGAAGCTCCAAGAACATATAACAAAGGATAAAAATGATCAGGTGTTGGTACAGCATACTGTGCCGCATCAGACTTTTCATTATACTTTAAAATATTGTTGTGGTTTTTATTGATAATATTATCATATATAAAATCATCGAATTCATAGGCCCAGTCAAAACCTTTACTTCCCATATGCCAATCCACTAATCTTAAATTGTGAACGATATTGCCTGTGCCAAAGATAAGAGCACCTTTTTCTCTTAAAGATTTTAATTCCTGACCTATTTGATAATGGGCCTGAGGTGGCGCATAAGCATCCACACTAATTTGAAATACAGGTATATTCCTGTCTGGGTACATATGAACCAATACTGACCAGCTGCCATGATCAATCCCCCATGAATTGTCATAAGCTGTTTCTTTTGAAATCAAATCCTTAACTGCCTTTGCAAAAACAGGAGAACCTGGTGCATCATATACCATTTCATAAAGTTTCTTTGGAAAACCATACATATCATAGATGGTTTCAGGCGCTTCTTCATTCATAATTTTTGTACCTTTGGTAAACCAATGAGCAGATATCGAAATGATGACTTCTGGTTTTGGTATTCTTTTAGCTATCTCTTTCCATGTTCTTGAATATTCATTATCCTCAATGGCATTCATGGGAGACCCGTGTCCTACAAAAATCACTGGCATCTTTGACACTATAACTCACTTTCCTTTCCCTGATATTAATTTTAAATAACTTTATTATTTTCCCTTCGAGTAAGGAAAGATGTATTTTATTCATGCTTTTTTGATTTCTTATTCCATTAAATATCCATTTCAAGCAAAATTGGCGCATGGTCTTGCCTTGGACCTGAATCAATGATTTCTGATTTACGGACTTTTTCTGCAATCCTGTCACTGACTAACCAGTAATCAATTCTCCAGCCAGAGTTATTGATTTTACTCGTTCTGATCCGCTGAGACCACCAGGTATAAACGCCTTCAATATCACCATGAAGATAACGGAAGGTATCTGTAAAGCCTTTGGATAATAAATTTGAAAAGCCTGCACGTTCTTCATCGGTAAAACCTGCCGAACGGCGGTTGCTCTCAGGGTGTGCCAGGTCAATTTCTTTATGCGCCACATTAAAATCTCCTGATGCAATAACTGGTTTTTTATTATCCAGGCTGACCAGATACTCCGCATATTTTACATCCCATATTTGTCTGTCATCAAGACGGTTTAAAGCATCTCCGGCATTAGGAGTATATACCTGTGTTAAATAAAAATCTTCAAATTCCAGTGTAATAATCCGGCCTTCCCAGTCCATCGTCCCGGGAGCTCCGATTTTAGGAAAGCTAACCAAAGGATTTAAGTGATTTTTATATAAAAACATCGTACCGGAATAACCCTTTCTTGCGGGCTTTACAGAACTATTCCAAACAATCTTGTAATCTGGAAACAGCTTTTCTAAAATCTCTAAATGCTTTTTTGTAGGTCCATCCGCAGTAAGTTTTGTTTCCTGAAAAGCAATGACATCCGGATTGTGTTCAACAATCTTGTTAAGAACAGTCCGTGATAATACACTTCGGTCGGATGTACCTGTTAATGCTGCATTTAATGAATCGATATTCCATGATATAAACTTCAATGCCATACCTCCATATTTTTAATATTAACATCTATTTCTATCTATTTTAGACAATTTCTGATTAATATAAGCTTATCTTATTAAAAAGAATTTGTAAATATAATGTCGCATTCAGAAATATAAAAACCTGCAACACTGCAGGTTTTTATAAATATTAGTCATCAAAAAGAACGATTTTTTTCTTAGCTTTTGTCTTTTTTACATCAATTATTCTTTGATTTTCTGATCCTCGGAATTTCAAAAGCAAGTTTCTTTTATCCAGTTCAAATTTACCGTCTACAAGAATATCGGTTTCATCCAGAAGTTCTGCCCAACCTTTGTGACTGGATAAATTTTTTAAAAGAAATTCATAAGTATACCCTGTATACGTCACTATATCTAAATTTAATTTTTTTGCCTTCTTAGCCAGTTGTGCAAAAGCTTCTGCCTGCTCAAAGGGATCCCCTCCACTAAAGGTAATTCCATCCAAAAGGGGATTTTTTTTAGCTTCTTCAAGAATTGAATCAATACTTATCAATTGACCGCCCTCAAAAGAATGGGTTTCAGGATTGTGGCAGCCAGGGCAGTGGTGCTTACAGCCTTGTGCAAAAACCACCATCCGTATTCCTGGTCCATCCACAATAGATTCTTTGATTAAACCTGCTATTTTGATATAGCTTTCCATCAGATCACCCACTTATCATTCCTAAGATAGAAATCATTTTAAAGATATTTCATTATCCATCTTATATATGCTTTACCCGGTCTCTTTCTTCTGCTCTTTTGGCATCATTAAATCGCTCTAAAGAACCTACAAGATAACCCGTTATACGTCTTATCCTTTCAAACTTAATGTCTCCTTCTTCCCTGCCGCAAGAAGGACAAGTGTTGCCAATGATACCTGTAAATCCGCATACAGGATCTCTGTCTACAGGGTGATTAATTGAACCATAGCCAATACCTGCTTCTTTCATGGCTCTTATGATTTTTTCAAAGGCCTGAAGATTTTGTGTTGGATCCCCATCCATCTCAACATAGGTAATATGTCCAGCATTTGTCAGTTCATGATAGGGCGCTTCAAGTCTTATCTTATCAAAGGCATTAATTTCATAGTAAACAGGAATATGAAAGCTGTTTGTATAATACTCCCTGTCCGTAATCCCTTCAATAGAACCAAAAAGTTCTCTGTCCATCCGAACAAATCTGCCGGATAAACCTTCGGCCGGAGTGGCAAGAAGGGTAAAGTTCATCTTGTACTTTTTACTAGTATCATCCATACGCTGGCGCATGTGTCTTATAATTTTAAGTCCAAGCTGCTGAGCGTCTTCCGATTCCCCATGATGCTTACCAATTAAGGCTTTTAAACATTCAGCCAGCCCGATAAAGCCCATTGACAAAGTTCCATGTTTCAGAACTTCCCTGATTTCATCTTCCCAATTGAGCTTGTCTGAATCAATCCATACACCCTGTCCCATAAGAAATGGAAAGTTTTTAACCTTTTTTCGAGCCTGAATTTCATATCTTTCTAAAAGCTGATCAATAATTAAATCAATTTTTTTATCCAATTCTTCAAAGAAGTAATCCATATCTCCATTGCTTCTTATGGCAATTCGTGGAAGGTTAACGGTCGTAAAACTTAAATTACCCCTTCCATAAATGATTTCCCTTGATGGGTCATGAACATTACCAATAACCCTTGTTCTGCAACCCATATATGCAATTTCTGTTTCTGGTTGACCTGCTTTATAATATTTCAAATTAAAAGGCGCATCAATAAAGGAAAAGTTAGGAAACAATCTCTTAGCACTTACCCTGCAGGCCAGTTTAAACATATCATAATTGGGATCCCCTGGATTATAATTAATTCCTTCTTTTACCTTGAAAATATGAACAGGAAATATTGGTGTTTCCCCGTTACCAAGACCTGCTTCTGTCGCTAAAAGAATATTTTTAATGACCAATCTGCCTTCAGGAGAAGTATCTGTACCATAGTTGATTGAACTGAAAGGTACTTGTGCTCCTGCCCTGCTGTGCATCGTATTTAAATTGTGAACAAAAGCCTCCATGGCTTGATAGGTGTTACGGTCAATTTCCACTTCTGCCTCTTTAATGGCAAAGTCTTGCGCCTTACTGATAATATCCGCATCGCCAATATACTTCATTAAACATTCCTGCTCCAATTTTAAATACTGTTCATTGGGAGCTAAAGTTGGGCGAAGATTAGTTTCTTTTGTAATCTTTTGCAAAATTTCATTGACGATATTTACAGCATCTTCATTAGCAGTAAAAAGTTTTAAAGCTTTGGCCAGATTTTGTCTGTATAATCTGGCATAGGTTTTAGCAACGCCTAAAGCCATACCATAATCAAAGTTGGGTATACTTTGACCACCATGTTGGTCATTTTGGTTGGACTGAATTGCAATACAAGCCAAAGCAGAATAGCTGTGTATATCGTTAGGCTCCCTTAAATGTCCGTGACCTGTACTAAAACCATCTTTAAACAGCTTAACAATATCAATTTGACAACAAGTCGTTGTCAGAGTAAGGAAATCTAAATCGTGAATATGGATATCGCCTTCTTTATGAGCTTGCGCATGTTCAGGCTTTAATATATACATTTCACAAAATTGTTTTGCCCCTTCAGAACCATATTTGAGCATGGTTCCCATAGCCGTATCCCCATCAATATTGGCATTTTCACGTTTTAAATCATTGTCTTTAGATTCTTTAAAGGTTAAGTCTTCGTATATTTTCATTAACCGGGTATTCATTTCCCTGACACGAGTTCTTTCTGCCCGGTAAAGTATGTACTTTTTTGCAGTATTGGCATGCCCCTCTTCTATTAACACCTTTTCTACAATATCCTGGATTTCCTCGACTGTTGGTATTGCTTTATTCGGATCTTCATGTAAACGTTGAACTACTTTGTCAGCTAAAATCATAGCCAGGTCATAGTCTTCTTGTCCTGCAGCCTTGGTTGCTTTAAAAATAGCATTGGTGATTTTTTCGATGTTGAAAGGTACTTCTCTTCCATCTCTTTTTTTGATTTTTGTAATCATAAGACTTACCCTTTCTTCATATAAATTTTTCATATGTTTGTTAAATATGTAAAATTGCCCAGCAAAAGTCAAGAGACTGCCACAAGTAAAAACATTATGATTGCCGGCGAAACTTTAAAAAATAATCGGACTGATTTATAATCATCATTGTCAGCCTCTTTAATATAACAATATTTAGTTGTTTTTATACTATCATAATACTATATATTGAATCAAGACTTGACAAGTTCAAAAAAACCACCCTCTATCAGAAAATATGATAGAAAGTGGCTTATTTTAACATATATAATTTTTTTATATTACATATATCAATTAATTATATCAATTGATTTGCTCAAAAATAGCCCGTGAATAAGCTTTGATATCAGCAGGTGGCAGTATATGGTAGTTTTTTTAACGGTAAGAAAATCATTACTGGAGCTTTTTACAATGTATCGGAACAGACCACTTATTCAATATAACGAAAACAGCAAGTATAAGTTCTATTATAACAGTTATTAAATAAGTTAATCCATTTCCGAAGTAAAAACTGGGTCTTATTGGAATGATGCGATAGGAAAGATTATATGCAAAATGAAATAGTATTCCCATTAATACACTCTCTTTATTTTTTACATAGAAGTAGGTAATCCATAAGCTATCTGCAATACAGGATAATATAAAAAATAAAACAGGTACTTCAATACTAAATTCTCCTGGTATTAAATAAAACCAATAATGCCAGCCTGCCCAAATCAATCCGACTATAACTGCTGTTTTTAAAATGCTAAAATGTTTTGAAAGGTGCCCTGTCAAAAAACCTCTCCAGCCAAATTCTTCTCCCAGAGGTGAAACAAAAGAAGTGGCAATAGTATCTGGAACCATAATCCAGGCAAGAGGTGTAAGACCAAAAATAATCCAGCTAAACAGTTTTCCCATAAACATAAAAGCAAATGGCAACAGAATAATGATTAAGTAAATTTTCATGCCTATTTTAACATCCAACATTTTTTTGACTGAATAAAATGCTCCATTAAAGCCTTCCTTTGCAATCAAAAGCAAAACAGCAGATATACTGGGCGATGCTGTTGCCAGCACAACACAAATTTTATAAAGCATTCCCTCTTCAATACCATTCAATAACATGAAGCAGCTAATAAAACCTGAAATAACATAAGTTAAAATAATAAAGCTTAATGACTCTTTAAATGCTTTCGTTTTAATAAATTCTCTCATATATAAACCTCTTTGTTAAATTTAATTTTTTATTTAAATGAATCCTTAACCTTTTTTATTATTTTACAAAAAGATTTTGATTTCGTCATTGTTTTAATTTTATAGCAGTTTCATCATTTTGACCATCAATTTTAAAGTATTTTATTGATGCTAACAAAAGACACTCTTAATAAATAGAGTGTCTGAACCACAAAAACAAATTTTTATTAATTCTTATTCCCATTTAAAATCTTTAATAGCTGTCGCTGTAGAGACGATGTAAAATTAACGCTTTTTCTTATCCAAATATTCTTTTGCAAAACTCCTTATTTTTTTGGCATAGCTCACCTGTTCTATGTTCATTAAGTTTTCCAGAATATCGGCTGGTGAAATGGGATTTTGAGCTATAGCAAGTAAATATTCAGGCTCTTTAGTTTTGTAATAGTATAATATCGTACCTATTCTTTTTGTGTTGATTAACCTGCTGGAAATTAAGTACTTAATAACACTCTTTTTTAGATCATCAAAATCCGTTTTCTTAAACAAAGCTTTTATTAAAATTTTCCTTTTTTCATTATTACAAGACTTTATATTAAGCAGATTATTAAACAAAAAGTGATTATTAATAAACTTATGTATAAAGGCATCAAATTCATCAAGGTGTATATTTTTCATCTGAATATATCCTCTTACCAAGTGTCACAGCTGCTTCATCTACTTGATAAGCTAACTGCCACAGATATCTGTCATCTAACGGTAAATGACCTAAAGCCAAATCTGCAATATGATTATCTATTAAATAGTTAATTAATTCATCTTTTAATGATACTGTATCAATATATCGTAATAGCTCATTCCAAAAGATTTTTTCAATTTCTAATCCTTTAATTTTATCTTTAATGTCTTTTAGTACTCCTGCTTCTACAACCATCACATCTTTATTATGAATCATTTCTTCTAATGAAAAATCTTTATTAAATACTTTCGTCAAATCCTCAATAGAAATCTCTTTTAGATAATCAATCCAATTTTTAATGTTTTCAAATTTCATTTTCAACGCCTCTTTTGTTCTCTTGCCTGATATTCCTTAAAGCCATCAGAATTAAATCCTGGATTCATTTTATAGAATGAAAAACGCCTGCGTAATGCATAATCAATCATTGCTATGCTACGGTCAGCAGTATTCATCATACCAATAATATGTAAATTTTCTGGAATTGAAAAAGGCATTCCGTTGTAAGCAAGAGTTAGTTTAGTTCCACGATAATCTTTTTCAATAAGCATAAGAAGTTCACCAAAAATTTTACTTATATTTCCGCGATTTATTTCATCAATAATAAAGAAATAAGGTTTATTAGGCTCATTAGCCGCCTTCTTACAGAAACGATAAAAAATACCATACTGTAATTCGAAACCTTCATCTTTTGGCTTATATCCCATGATAAAATCTTCATACGAATAGTTTTGGTGAAATTGGACAAATTCAATACGGTTATCATCTTTTTCTCCCATCATCGCGTAAGCCAGACGTTTAGCAGTAAAAGTCTTACCTACACCTGGAGCGCCTTGCAAAATTAAATTCTTTTTATTTTTCAATAAAGCAATCAGGGTATCAAACTGCTCTGGTGACATATAAACTTCTTTTAAAAAATCTTCCTTAGTATAAATTTCTGCAACAGTATTTTTACTAACTGGATTTTGCTCCCGGATTAAATCCATAATAAAATCAAATTCATTCTTAGTAAGTTTAAAAAAACTTCCTTTTTGGTTTTTAAAGAATTCCATATCTTCTAATTCAGGATAATTTCTTAATTCAGCATAATCTATGGGTGCAACTAAGTCTTCGATTTTTTCAAAAGATAACTTTTCTCCATCATTTTCTTCCGCTACTTTTAACAATGCTACTATTTGTTTTACTGGATTTGATTCATACCCGATAACCAAATCACCTGTTTTTGCATCTAAAAAATTTTGAAAAATCCGTCGTTTGTTTCCATTGTCGTTGTAAAGTGTATAGCTTTGAATTTCACCAATCCCTATCTCAGAAAAACTCCAAATTTTAGGATTCGCATTTAACCACCAATACCCACAGTTATCAGCGCTATCTTTCTCATATAAAGGTATTTGAGAAAGATCGACCTGATCTAATGCTTCACTGAGCTCATCACGTAATTTCCAAATATAATTTCCTTCTGTATTTTTATCAGCATATTTTCCTTGATATAAAATCGGCCACCATTTCGAATTTTCATTGTTTTTATCAAAGAGAACACATCCTGTAACCTTAGCTATCCGCTTTGCCAAAGCGCTTGATCCTGCATTATAAAAATTAATACTTCCTCCATATTTATTCGAAAGCTGTGTACAAGTTGCAATGCCACCAAAATCTTTCATACGCTTCATAATTTTTAAACTTTTTTCGTCAAATACAGTTTTATCGCCTAAAAGTTTTAACCACTGTTGAGTGGATATATTAGGACTATAATCTGTTGGAAACCATTCACTTTCATTGACCACATTTTTTTTAGAATAATAACGACTAATATAAAAAGCTATATCACCAGTCAAAGTTTTATATGCAGGGTCTAAATAGCAATCTTCTGTTAATGCAGTTTTAAACATTTCTATTAATTCAACGTCTTTCTCGATATACGCGCACATTTCATCATAAAGTTTATAGCCGTTAATTAAATTAATCGTAGACATTCCTTTTTTAGGAATAAAGTTACTTTCCAATTCCCTGGCTGCATTACGGCACTCAAAGTATTTATAAATATAATATTTATCAGGATATCGCAGCCAAAGATAAATGCTGATAGCATTCAGAGATTGATAATGCTGCTTCCATCCTCCATTGCCATGTTTTACTTTTATGTTTTCTGAATCTGTACTAAATTTCTCAATACGTTGCGCTAAATCTTTGTTTTCATCATAAAGATTAATAAACATTCCCCTGACTGCCTCAGGATCTGCCAATATAAATTCCTTCATCATAGCTCTCGGAAAATTATTCATAGATGCAAGTAAGTTGCCTGTTTTGCTTGTTGCTTCCATAAACATGTTTAAAAAATCAGAAGCATTTATATCCCAATGATCCTGAAAATGCTTTACAGCTTCCCATTTATACTTTTCTTCATGCCATTGACGTTTAAAATCTTTTTTATAACTTTCAAGGACCGATCTTAATTTTTCAGTATTTATCATACTTTTCCCTCCAAAATTTTATCGATATCCTTTAAAATATTAGTTAAAAAATTTTTCATCAAAAGTCTTTGTTTGTTCTAAACAATTTAAAATTGTCATATATTTTGTTTCAATTGTACCATTATATAAATGCTTAAACAAAGGTATATCATTTTTAAGACAGTAAAATAAATCAGGAATCAAATAAGAATTTTTAATAAAAAAGCCGCAGATTAATGCAATTAAATCATTAATCTGCGGCTTAAAATTTTACAATTCGTTTTTTTTAGCAATCCTAACTATTTACAATTTTTAATAATCTTTTATCTTAGATCTTATCTTTTCCGATAACCATTTCAATAAATCGTCGAAGAACTGCTGAACTTTCAGCACGGTTAGTTAGTCCCCTGGGGTCAAAAAGATTGCCGTTTTTACCGTTAATCACACCAGCGATTTGCAAATGGCTTACGGCTTCTTTTGCATAAGCAGCAATTTTATCACTGTCAGCAAAAGTTTTTTCTTGTTCATTTTCTGGCAAGGTAAAGCCCAGAATTTCAGCATAGTTATCCATAATCACTGCCATTTGCTCACGGCTTACAGGCTGTTCCGGAGCAAATAATCCATTGCCAATACCATTGATGATTTTCTTTTCATAAGCCCACTGGATATAAGGCATATAATAAGAATCCTTGTCTACATCCAGGAAGCTGCTTTCTATTTTACAAATAATAATTAAAATTTCTAAAAGCAGAAATACATGCATCATAATCCTTTGCATTAAATAAAAAACTCTTATGATTTAACCACTCAATATTCTTATCGTCATTAAAATAGGGATGAAAATAATTCCAAATCCTGCAAGTTTCCTCGTCAATCCAATGTTTATTAATCCATCTATCCCATTCCTCATCATCATCCTTTAAATTTGCAAGACTGGAACCATACAGTTCCCAATCCTGTTCAGACCAACTTTCAAAATTTTTTATTCCTGATTGACGCCATTGTTCCACATCTATAGGACTGGTTACTATACCTAGCCTTTCCCACACAACAATATCATTATCATACCTGACCTGTGCTACAACAACAGTGCACCAAAAATCCATATCATCCGGACATAGTAAAATGGGAATAGCTTTTTCCCCCTACTTTTTATTAAGGAAAAAAATATCTTTAATTTCCATGCTCTTTTATGAATCGTGCTGGTGAACAGCCAACATATTTTTTAAAGACTTTAATGAAATATTTATAATCTGAAAAGCCAACCATTTCAGCAATTTCATAAATCATATATTTATTTTCTTTTAATAAGTCGACTGCTTTTTTAATTCTATAGCGGTTTAAGTAGTCATTAAAGGTATAACCTGTTGCGTTTTTAAATTTTACATTAAGATAAGTTGAAGACATCTGGCACTCTTCACTGATATCACTTAGTGCCAGCTTTGTGGCATAGTTTTCATGAATGCTTTTTATCATAAAATCCACATAGCGGTTTCCTGTCTCCTTTTCTTCAAAATCTAAAATGCCTAACTTTTTCTTTTCCACATTAATCTGCTTGATAGCATTTTTAATGCTGGAATCGATATTTCTTTTTGCCTGGATTTTCCGGATGGCTTCATAAAGCTTAGTATAATCAATAGGTTTTAAGAGGTATTCTGTAACACCCAGGCTAATCCCTTTTTGCGCATATTCAAATTCTCCATAGCCCGATACAATAATCGCATCATAACCATATTCTTCAATACTTTTTTCCAGCATTTCAAGTCCGTCCATCACTGGCATATTAATATCTACAATGACAATATCAGGCTGGAGTCTACGGATTTTTTCCAAACCATCCTGACCATTTACAGCTTCTCCGACTACTATACAATCGACTTCCTGCCATTTAGGCATAAACATAAGTCCTTTTCGCATAATGTCTTCATCTTCAACGATTAATACCTTATGCATCTTCATTCCCCTTATTAAACGGTAAAATTATATCGACTCGTGTACCTTTGCCATAGTTGCTTTCAATTTTTAATCCATAGGGCGGTCCATATAATAATCTGATAACCCTATGAGAGTTATACATGCCAATGTGTTCTTTATAAACATCTTCTCTTTCTAAATCCTTAACCAGCTCTTCCAATATTTCAGGTTCAATGCCTGTCCCGTTATCTTCCACACGAATGATTAATTGATCCCCTTCTATAAAAACAGCAATCTGAACATGTATGGATTCCACATTTTGCATTCCATGTTTTAGAGAGTTTTCTACAATCGGTTGAATAACCAGCTTGGGAACTTTACATTCCAAAAGCTCATCGGGTATATCAATGCTATAAGTCAAACGACGGTTATAACGCATCTTTTGCAGCATTAAATAATCCTTTACATAAGCAATATCTGTTTTAAGAGATACAATCGTATCTCCATAGTATATACTATAACGCATAATGTTTGCAAATGCCATGATCATTTCAGAAGCCTTTGTCGGATCAATAATAACCTCATAACGTAAAGTTTCTAAAACATTAAATACAAAATGAGGATTAATTTTTTCCTCCAACTGCCTGATTTCCATAACTCTTTTTCTTTCTGTCAACTCACTGTTTCTTTTCTGAAGTTCTTCCCGCTGCAGTACCATTTGGCGGAAAGTATCATTAAGTTCCTGAAACTCTTCAAACACATGAGGACGCAGGGAATATTCCATGTTCCCTTTCCCCATTTCTAAAACAGACTTTCTTAGTTCTTCTATAGCTTTTAAATTATTATTGGTAATGCGCAAAGTCAAGGGTTTTAAAATAATTAATATCAATATACCAACAATAAGCAGAAACAAAATGGCAAATTGAAATAAATCCTGCTGAAAACTTATGGAAGTTAAAGTATATAAATTCAGGCTACCATTGCTAAGAACATTTTTTATAATTAAATACTGCTTTCCATTTAATTCAATAATGTTCAGCTGATCCTTTTTAAATTGCACACTTCCGCCTGGATATTTTCCCATGGAATCTTCCGTTTGTCTGCCAATCGAAAAAATCAAATTATTAAACTGATCTGTTAAAATAACATCATCCAGTTCATAATTATATACCTGTTCGTATATTTCTTCATCCAGTAATTCGAAGAATAAACAGCCTACAACTTCTTCGCCGTCTTTAACAGAAGAAGCCAGTAGCAAATCCCCTGTCTGATCAAAGGAATAATTCAGGCGGCTAGGAAGTAAAAAAACTCTGTCGCTTTCCTCTAAGGTCTTTGCAAAAAGACTTTTAAACAGATAGCTCTCTATAAAAATTTTTTGATTGTCTTTATACAAATTTGAACAAATAATCTGACCCTGGTTATTGACAAGTGTAAAAACTCCTCGGATTTTGCGAGTATTAGCAAAATCATAAAGTATGCGGTTGGCATTGGTTATCCGGTCCTTGCTTGCTTCCTTGCACACCCCAATAATATACTCATCAGAAGTCAGCTCTTTTAATCCTTCCTGATAGCTGCTTATTTCCTTTTCTAAGAGCTCAGCAATTCTTTCGTTATTTCTCTGGCTTTTTACTTTGGTAAGCCATCGGATATTCATGGTTAAAAATATAAACACCAATATCGACAGAAAAACGATGATGGAAAAGGTATAGCGAAAAAGGGTTTTTTGAACATAGTTTCTATATCGAATAGATGCCATATGATATCCTCTCTATTCTGTATGGATTATAAAAAGGCTTTTTAAAAAAGCCTTTAAAAGATAATAACATTATACCATAGGTTTCCCCATGATATAATGTTATTTGAAAATCATGATAATTATACACTGATATCATTTGATCCTGATACTTTAAAGAAGAGTAATAAGGATAATACACTGGTAATGGTTAACACAGTGGAATATGCTGCTGCATTTCCAAAGTTACTGCGGATAACTTCTGTATAAATCGCCACAGTCAAAGTTTGGGTTCTACTTGTATATAAGATAATGGATGAACTTAACTCACTAATCAGTGTAATCCAACTCATTATCGCACCGGATAATACCCCGGCCATCATCATAGGCACTGTAATTTTCAAAAAGGATTTTACTTCGGTAGAGCCCAAACTGATTGCAGCTTCTTCTATGCTTGGACTAATCTGTCCAATGATTGCTGTACTGGAACGGATGGTGTAAGGCATTCTTCGGATACATAAGGAAATAATAATGATAAGAGCCGTTCCACTCAGCAATAATGGCTGTTTATTAAAAGCATACAAGAATGAAATACCTAATACAGAACCGGGTATAATATAAGGGAACATGGTCAATGTATCCAGGATTGATGTTAATACAGATCTTTTTCTTACGGTCAAATAGGAAATCAATACACCTAAAACAACAACCAAAAGTATTGCAGCTATACCATAGAAATAGGTGTTTGTTATTGTACTAATGTTTTTAGGCATTAAAATATTTTTGTAATTCTGTAATGTGAACTGACCTGTATAAGAGGCACCTCTCGTTTCTAAGAAAGAGGTTGTTATAACGGTTAATTGCGGTAAAATTGCAAGCAATGCTACTAAATATACGAAAGCATGTGCTAAAATATTTCGGATTCCTGTTGCTTTTTGAGGTTCCATTGGTTTTAAGGCAGACATCGAATAAGTCAAACGGTTACTAATGAATTTTTGTAAAAAGAATAAAATTAATGTAATTGCAATAACGATAACACAAAGAGCAGCGGCATAATGGGCGTCGGTACTCACTTCACCCATAAATTGGCTGTAAAGCAATACTGGGAATGTCTTATAACCTTCACCAATCAACATTGGTGTACCAAAATCTGAAAAGACGCGCATGAAAACCAACAAGGAGCTTGCAAGCAAAGTCGGAACAATCAGGGGAACAATCACTTTCCAAACTCTTTGAACTGTTGAACATCCAAGACTTTCTGCTGCTTCGTTTAATGAGTTGTCTAAATTTTTCAATGCACCGGAAACATACATATAAACCAGGGGGAAAGATTGTAATGAGAATACCAGTACAATCCCTGCAAATCCATAAATACCGCCTAATTGAACATTAAATATAGCATTTAAAATTCTTGTAATGACACCATTTCGTCCAAGAAGCTGTACCCATGCATAAGCTCCGATAAATGGCGGTGACAAATAGGATATTACAATAAGAATGTTTAAATACTTACTTCCTTTAATGTTGATGCTTCTCAGCAAGTACGCCATAACCAGTCCTAATATGGCAGATACCAAGGTAGAAGTTATGGTTACTTTAAAACTGTTCACTAAAGTACTCCAATAAAATTTCTTGGAAAAAAATTTTGCAAAATAAGCAAAACTTATCGTTCCATCTTCCATCAAAATACTTTTATATAAAACTAAACCTAGCGGGTATACTACAAAGATGATGAACAAAGCTAAAATAATTAATGTTGATACCAGCCAGATATTTAATTTCTTTTTGCCAGTGGTCATGGGCGAACCCCCCTGTCAATATAAGTCCTGCTGCCATCTTCACTGAATACATTTATTTTTTGTATATGGACCTTAAGATAGATTTGGCTTCCATTTGGAATTAAATCTTCAAACTCGGAAATTTGAATAACCTCAAGTTCTTGACCTTCCTGTGTTTCAACAAAATAGTGCGTTGAAGTGCCTAAGAAAACACTGCTTTTAACGACAACCGGAATACCTTCCTGAGTTTCTCTATTGATAATGAATTCCTCAGGACGGATAGAAACTTTTACTGGGGAATTAGGGCTGCATTCTTTTTTAATATTATTCATTTGAAATTTATAGTTACCAATTCTCACCAGTGCTTTGCCATTTTCATTGCTTTCAAGCACACCATTTAAAATATTGGAAAGACCAATAAAAGTAGAAACAAAGGTATTTTCAGGACGTTGATAAATATTTTTTGGTGTATCAACTTGCTGAATCACGCCCGCATTCATAACAGCAATTCTGTCGGATACTGCCAGGGCTTCTTCCTGGTCATGGGTTACATACACTGTCGTGATTCCTACCTGTTGTTGAATTTGTTTTATCGCATTTCTCATTTCAACACGAAGTTTTGCATCTAAGTTTGATAAAGGCTCATCCATCAGGAGTACTTCCGGATGAATAACAATTGCTCTTGCTAAAGCGATACGTTGTTGCTGACCTCCGGACAATTTTTGTGGCATTCGGTTTTTTAAATGATCAATCTTAACAACTTTTAAAATCTCATCTACTCTTCTTTCAATTTCATCTTTAGGTACCTTTCTGTTTTTCAGACCAAAAGCGATATTATCTTTAACGGACATATGAGGAAATATCGCATAGTTTTGGAACACCATACCCATATTTCTCTTATTTGTAGGAATATTATTAATCACTTTTCCGTTAATCTTAATCTGACCACCATCAATGCTGTTAAAACCTATAATCATACGAAGCAGAGTGGTCTTACCACAACCAGAAGGCCCAAGTAAGGTAAAAAATTCTCCTGGTTTGATATCTAAAGATAATCCATTGATTACTGTGTCTTTACCAAAACGTTTTACAACATTTTCTATGCTAATTGCAACACTCATTATTTTGCCCTCTCCTTTTATCAGATTTAAAAATTAAGGGCCACTTTGCTTGTCACTCGAGCATTTTTTCTCACATGACATTGCCTGAAGCGGCCCTGTTTCTTTTGTCGAGTCTATTTAATTAATCCAATGAAGATTCCAGATGCTCGCTGAATTTATTTGTAATTTCTAATTTGTTCTCTGCAACCCATCCTTCATCATAGTTAGGAACTAATTGAATCTGATTCTGTGGTGTCATATAATCAGCTAATTGTGCATTTTTTCTAAGCGGACGAACAGTGAGTTCAGTTCCTACTTTATTCTGAATTGGTTCAGACAACATAAAGTCTACGAACTTCTTTGCATTTTCAGGATGTTTACAGTTCTTTATAATCTGTACAGATTCTCCTGGGAAAATAGTTCCTTCTTCTGGGAATACTACTTCAACATTAGCGCCTTCTTTTACATATTTAGCTGCTGGGTCTTCCCATGTAAGTCCTACAATATATTCTCCTTCAGCTACACCTTTGTAAACCTGGCTGGAACTGTTAGCCATTTTTCCATCAAGATTTGCAATAAATTTGTCTACAAACTCCCAGGCTTGATCTGACATTGGGTCGTTGTTTTCACCCATCGCATATAACATAGCTACTAAAGCCTGGAATGCTGAACTGGAGTTCACTGGATCACCAAAAGCAATTTTTCCTTTTAATGCAGGATTTAATAAATCTTCAAATCCATTAATTTCAATGTCACCCTTTAAGTCAGTATTAACAATTAATACTGGTGGGTCTGCAAATGCTGGTGAAAAATATCCGGTTGTATTTTGAAAACCTTCCATCATGTTCGCATCTTCACCTGAAACATATTCCATAAATAAATCTTTGGATGATTCAAGCATTGTGCGGTCTGCTGCCCATAAGATGTCACCAAGGGGGTTTTCTTTTTCAGATTCAACTCGTTTTAATAATTCACCTGTACCTGCTGTTACTAATTCAACCTTAATTCCTGTTTCTCTTTCAAATTCAGAAATGACTGCTCTGTTTAACTCTTCACTTCTTGCTGTGTAAACGACAAGTACATCTTCTTCATCTCCAGTTGTTTGTTGATTTTGTCCTTGAGTTTGATTTGGTTTGTCTGGAGTTGTTTCAGTTTTTCCAGTACAAGCTGTCATGGATAATGCCATAATTCCAGCTAAAATGGATACCAACCATCTCTTTTTACTCTTCATAGTGTATATTCCTCCCAAAACTGATTTTTTTACATTACCTTTATGATTCAATGTTAGCATCAAAAGAATAATTATTAAATCCTACGATTCAACAAAAAGGTGTAAAATAAAAAAGAGTTATTATTTTTTCTATCATATTTTTAAATCACGCCTCCTTATTATCAGCCTTTATGATAAGAAACCTGCAAAAATCAACCATCGTTTTTTTGATTTTCGCCATATTTTTTGGAGAATGCCTTGCTTTTCCTAATATATAGGATTACATTTTTGCGTTATTTTTTTACCTGTAAATTAATAACAACTAATAAATGAAAAGCATTTTTTAATTTGTCCATGAAACAAGATAATTAACAATGAATTATCTTGTTTCATAGCAAGTTATTTTGAACAATTTAAGATGATTCTTTTTAAATTTTCTGCTGCCTTTTTTATATCCGGCTTGGTAATAATAGCCGATACCACAGCAAATCCATTAATACCTATGTCTTTAAAATTTCTTATGTTTTCTTCATTGATTCCCCCAATGACAACTATGGGAAGAGGAATTTCTTTTCTTATTTTTATTAGCTCCTCCATCGATGTATGTTCTGCATCTTTTTTGGTATCTGTAGTAAACATGGCTCCAACACCAAGATAATCTGCACCGTCATGGTAAGCTCTGATGGCTTCTTCGAAATTTGAAGCTGATACTCCAATGATTTTGTCCTTACCTACTATCTTTCTTACAGTTTTAGCTGGTATATCCTTTTGTCCAATATGTAGCCCGGCAGCATCAACTGCTAAAGCAATATCTATTCTGTCATTTATGATTAAAGGAATTTGATAGCGGTCTGTAATTTCTTTTATTTTTAAAGCTATTTCATAAAATTCTAATGACGAGCAATTCTTTTCCCGCACTTGTACTACTGTACAGCCACCTAAAATTGCCTGTTCGACGGCATCTTCTAATTTTTTTGTACTCATCAGTTCTCGATCGGTAACAAGATAAAGTGTATAATCAATACTTCTTTTCATCGATTTTCCCTCTTTCTATAAATATGGAACCATTTATATTGGTTAAGGCATCAATAATTTGGACATGAAAACTACCCGTTCCTTTATGGCCTGATTTTTCAAAAGCAATTTCTCCTGCAATGCCCATGGATGCAATTCCAGTAACGGCAGCAGTATAATAATCCTTAGTTATCCCAGAAAAACTTGCAACAAGAGCAGAAGTCATACAACCTGTGCCAGTGACTTTTGAAAGGAATTTATGACCATTGGCAACCCTGGCAAACCTAATTCCGTCCGAAATAATATCCACTTTTCCCGTAACACTAACAATGCATGAATATTTATCGGCTATGCGTTTTGCAAGCTCAACGGCATCATTTTTTTCATCTTCAACGGCTGTATCAACACCTCTTGTAGAAGCTTCAAGCCCACCTATAAATGAAATTTCAGATAAGTTTCCGCGGATAACATTTACTTTTACCTCTGAAAGAATATCAGATACGGTTTTATTCCGAAGGCCAGAAGCCCCTGCCCCAACAGGATCTAAAATAACAGGTATATTCAGTTCATTGGCTTTTTTACCAGCCATAATCATAGAGCTAATTGTTCGTTTATTTAATGTACCCATATTAATGACTAAAGCAGAAGATATCGAAACAATCTCTTCTACTTCTTCACAATCGTCAGCCATAATTGGGGAAGCTCCGATGGCTAAAATAGCATTGGCACAATCATTGACGGTTACATAATTGGTAATATTATGAATCAAAGGATTTTTTACTCTTATTTCATCTACTAAATTTGCACATGACTTTGTCAATAAACTCATTTCAACCAACCTTTCTTTATTTTATTCTAATGTTGAGAAATTTATTTTTTAATCATCACTGTAACTTTTTACTCCTTTAAGCCGTTCTTATATAATTCATAAAAATGATGGGTTGGACCATGACCTTTCCCAATATCTAATGCATTCTCAATGGCAATAGTAATATATTTCTTTGCTTTTTCAACAGCTTCAGGCATATTCATGCCAAGTGCAAGATTTGCTGTAATTGCTGAAGAAAATGTACAGCCTGTTCCGTGAGTATTTTTCGTTTGAATTCGTTTGCTTCTATAATAATAAAAATCTTCACCATTATATAAAATATCTACTGCATCCCCAATGGAATGGCCACCTTTTACCAGGACATTTTTGCAGCCCATCTCATAAATGATTTTGGCTGCTTTTTTCATATCTTCTTCATTATTAATTTTTATATTGACTATTTTTTCGGCTTCTGGAATATTAGGCGTAAGTAAATCAGCATGAGGTATAATCACTTTTATTAAAGCATCTATGGAATGAGGGTCCATAAGAGGACAGCCATTTTTCGCATACATCACAGGATCAATCACGATATTTTTAGGCTTATACTCTTCCAATTTTTTTGCTACGGCTTTCATACAAGCTTCCTCAGACAGCATTCCAATTTTTACAGCGTCCACTTCAATATCTTCAAATATCGCATCTATCTGTTTTTCAATCATATCTGGGGTGACCACTTGTATGTCAATAACCCGGCTTGTGTTTTCTGCCACAACAGCAACAATCACACTCATTCCAAAAACTCCATGGGCAGAAAAGGTCTTTAAATCAGCCTGTATTCCTGCACCTCCGCTACAATCTGAGCCAGCAATCGTAAGTACTTTTTTCATTTTGATTCCTCCTTCTTTAACGATATAATAAATCAGGGCACTCCCTTACCGTAGAAGTGCCCAATCCAATACATAATACAAAATATGTATCCGATTTGCTTCCCTACGAAGGTCTTAACCTACAGGTTCAAAGGGTCAGGTCTTACCTTTCTCAACTACTTCCGTAGTTCCCCCGCAAATCCATGTCATATTTTATTCAATTATATTAAAACTCATAAAAAATAAGGTACCTCAAAGAGAAGTACCCAAATCTTATACATACTTGTATATGATTTGCTTCCCTACGAAGGTCTTAACCTACAGGTTCAAAGGGTCAGGTCTTGCCTTTCTCAACTACTTTCGTAGTTCCCCCGCAAATCTTAATCAAAGTTTTAATTTTAATTGATTATATCCTTTTAATATCATTTAGTCAAGTAAAACACGGGGACGGTTCTTTGTTTCACCAGCAATCTGATCTGCGAAACAAGGAACCGTCCCTGTGTTTCATAATATCGAAGCCCACAATACAATCATTCCATCATATAAGCCATGTAAAACAATTAATGAAAGCAAGGTACAATTCTTTATTTTTTCTTTTAACAGGCAAAAAATAATTCCTAAAAACGTTGTCATAAAAATCTGTATGATGTTTCCCTGAAATATGTGGAAGAAACCAAACAAGACAGAAGATATTATGATAGCAAACCATTTAGAATTTTTTATGCATAACAATTTATTAAATATATAGCCACGAAAAACAAATTCTTCTGCCAGAGCAACACCAAAAGTTACATAAATGAAATGATAGAGAAATTGCCAAACTTGTGTATATCTGATACTACTAACCATATCTTTAAAACCAAACATAATTGGTACAATTGTTAAGATTAAAGAAAATATAAAAGCAAGTATAACACCTACAGCTATTTGTGTCAGAATGTTTTCTTTTTTAAAACCTATATCAGACAGGTTTTCTCTGTTTATAAACATTAATATAGCTGGTCCGATAAGCAATAACCAATTGGAAACAATCATAAGAATCATACGTAAAGGCAAAGCAAGGGACATCAGTAAATACTTATTAAACATAAAAACAAGCGTTAAAACCATAAATATATAACAAACAGTGATAATAAGATGGGCAAGCTGTGATTTTTCTTTTGACTGAGCAAGCTCTATTTTATCCATAGCCTAACTCCTTTCTTAAAAATAAAAAAATTTCTAATTATACACCAAAATATACTCATCTATTATACTACTTTAATTTAAAAATTACAATAAGTTAACATGGTAACTATATATTCCTTAAAATATCATCTCTAATAAATAGGCGTAAATTTCTTCCCTAATGCCAATCCCTTAAAAAAATAACTGCAGCCTTGCGAAATGTATTTTTTCTGTTTTCCATATAATTTTCCTTAAATATAATTTCAATAATTATTACCGAGATATTATTAATGTCAGCTGTTATCTCATATAATTGGAATAGTACAAAGTTTATCTTATAATGCTTTATAACCAAAATTCAATGGAGTTTGTTATGAAAAAATATAAAATCTGTGTTTATGCCATATGTAAAAACGAAGAACAATTTGTTGACAGATGGATAAACTTCATGTCTGAAGCCGATCTTATTGTTGTAACAGACACGGTTTCTACAGATAATACAGTAAAAAAACTCCGTCAGGCAGGTGCCCTTGTTTATATCCATAAAGTAAAACCCTGGCGTTTTGATACAGCAAGAAACATATATGATAGAAGAAGCTCTAAAAATAAAATAAAAATCATCCTGCTATATCAATATGGGTTATTGCTGGGATGAAACCCCCTATGATTTAGCTGCCATTAGCTGCTATTGGCTGGGTATATATGAAAAATCCTTAGAATATGCTAAAAAAACGGTCTCTTTTAGTCCCAGCGATGAAAGATTAAAAAATAACTTAAAAGTTATAGAAGAAAAAGTGAAATCTTATTTAAAACTTTAAAATTCAGGATAAAAAATTCCCCACTCTTTTTTATGGGGAATTTTTCATAGTTCATATCTCTCTCATCACTTATATTGGCATTACTATTATTAGCGGCTAACTCAGTTAATGGATCATAAGGCGCTCCTTCTTGTGTACCCTCTAACAATTTAATATCTGCAGTATTTTCCGGAATACCCCATGAGTTACCTGAAAAGACAAAAACTGCTCCATCTTCAATACGTCCTGCTATACCGCCACAGTATTCTTCACCTCTTATATCAGCCTCAGCAGCACAGCGCTCAATAAGGCTGTCTTCCTCTAGAACAGCAGCTATGACAGCCACATTTTGATTTCCCCTGATATTGCCGCTTACATAACAGTCCTCAATACGCCCCGGACATAGCTCAGCTGCTATTGCCCCAACATTGTTGCCTACCTGGATATCAACACCCGTCAGGGTCAAATTCTTTATCTCAGCATCCTTTTCCAGACGGCCAAAAAGCCCTGCATGATTTAAATGACTGTCATGGATATATAAATTTGAAATACTGAAGCCATTACCATCAAAAATACCTTTAAAAGGCTGTATATTCCCGATGGGTTTCCAGCCCTTCCCGCCATTATAGCCCTGACTATAAGCAGATAAATCAATATCATTCTTCAGCTTTATATATGCCCTTTGATTGGGGTCATGAAACAAAAAGCTTTCCAGTATACCGCTGTTTACCAGTTCAGCTATTTCTGCCAGCTGGTCTTCTGTGGTAATTTCCAATACTTTTGTATCCGCAGCGCTGCCGCTCATATAAAAACGCATCACACGGCCTACAGATTCAGGAATATATACCGTAATACGAGGCAGTTCCAGATCATCAGCTAAAATATAGCCTTCCTCCAAAACTGCATCAAAAACATACAAACCTTCCTCAGGCGCTTCCTCATTATAGTCCTGTTTTGTCTGCCAGCTGACAGGAATGTCTGCCAGTTCTCCGTTCACCACTGCTTCCACTGTATCCGGAAATACGACAGGCATACTGTTTTGCCATCGGATTTCATCGGGTAATGCTTTAAATGCTGTTACAACAGATCCTGTATTTGCTCCTTCCACTGTTACAGTAATGATTGGAACTTCTGCACTGATTATAAAGCCTTCTATTTGTGGGGTAAAAATATAAGTTCCTGCTTTTTCTCCATCATAAGTTGGAGAAGACAGCCAGTCTACAGCGATCATTTCTTCGGTTTCTTCTTCTTTCCACCCCACAGCAGCATCTTTTAACTGTAAGTCTGGATTAAGTTCCATTATTCCGGATTCAGTTATGTCTGTCTCAGAATCCGTTTGAGACTGGAATTCATCTGTTAGACTTTCATCTTCCTTATCTTCTTTATCTTCTATATCCCCTTTGTCTTCTATGTCAGCACTTTCCGTTTCCAATAGCTCTTCATCATCTTCTGACTGGGAAGCCGTATCCTGCAACGCTTCTTCCTTCGTATCCTCCATTGGAATCTCTTCTAATTTCCCTATCCGCACAATTGCCTTTAAACAGACAGGTAATTTCAAATCTTCCAATGAAGCACCCAGAGCAACCCTTTGACTGGCAATTTCCTCCGGCAGCATATCAAAAGCAAGGATTTCCCTTTCTTCATCAGCAGCATTGTCATCCCCCTTAAGCAATAAAGGCTGCTGGCTTATAATAAATATCATCATCATCATGAATGCAAAAAGTCTTTTTGCCTTTTTCATAATCTTCCTCCTTGTAGATTAAGTTTTTATCTGACTCATCCAAATGATTTTTTCAGGCAGCCAATGAACTTATTTTTTTATAGGAATCTCCTCTCTCTTTCAAAGTCTCAGAACATATAAAAAAGGCAATGCCAACGCGTTTATAACACATCAGCCATTGCCTGTCTTTTACCTGACAATTCATTAACAATTACTCACGCAATTATAACGCCCCTCAGTATACAGAAAATTCATTTATTTTTAAACACAAAATATTTTTTAAATTAATTTTTCATTCTAAAACGACATATTGATAAAAAAATTATATATTATAAAGAAACCATTGACAATAAAAAGATTCAATAGAAAAAAAACTGTTTTTCTGACGAATTCGTCAAGAAAAAACAGTTTCGCTCTCTTTCTTTTTTACAAATATAAAATCGTAATGCAAGGAGGATGCATATCTCTGATATCCCAATCAACACTCACAGTACCCCATTCAAAAAAGTCATCATCAATCCGCTCACCGGTCATATTCGTTAAAAAATTTCTGCATCTGTCAACTGCTTTTTCGTATTCCTTTAACCCCGAAAGTCTTTCTGGTTCTAAACTAAGATTTATTTGAATCATTGAAATACTGTCTGCTAAAAAAAACAAAGCCAATAAAACATTTTTTTCCCCATGCGCCTCAGGGATTTCTAAGACTAAAATATCTGAGTCTTCATCCTTTGTGCTTTCTGGCCACATCAGTTCCAATAAAGAAGAATCTTTAATTTCTTCTATCGTCATTTCTTTTTCTATTATCTGCCCCCCTGGTAAGATAATATTTCCTGTTTCCCTGTCAATTGTCATACTCCCAAACTCCTTTTAAAACTATTTATATTAATAAATATATTTATTACTTTCTAAATCATACATTAATAAAGGTATCACGCCGCTTATATTTACGCTTCCATCAATAAAATAATGACTCATTCCATCCCAGTATACGCCATGAAAATTCTTGTCAGCTTTTAAAGAATAAGTTCCTATATGTCCGGCTATAATGTCTTTATAAAAATAGCCAAAACTTGCAGGATATTTTCCTGTAAATATTTCTTCTGTTGTGGTAATCTTCCACCATTTACCAGCTTCCTCATCGACACCCGCATGAACAAAAATCTGTTTTTCAGTTTCATAATAATAGGGTAAATTTTTAAGCCAATGAATTAAATCTTTATGCTTAAATTTGATATCTTCTTTTATTAAATTTGCTGTTTTAAATACTAATTCATCCAAACAGTCAACTAATTTTAAAAACTCGATTTTATTTTTGGTTTCTTCAGATATGAAAGTATTGATTGTTTTAAAATCCTTATCTTCTGCTAACCAATTTATATTCCAGATGTCAAAATATCCTGCTTCTAAAAAATTCAAAAACATAATCTCATGATTTCCCTTGACAGCTACCACTTGATCCGGATACTGTTCCATCAAGTCTTTTATCCGGTATAAAACTTTACAGCTGTCTGAACCATGATCAATATAATCTCCGCAAAAAACTAAAATATTACCTTTATCCTTAAGATTAATTTTTTCTAGATTCTGCTCCATAATATCATAATAACCATGAATATCACTCATGGCATAAATATATGGCATTTTCCCACCTATCTCTATGAATATTAGTAAATGTTTTTTTGATTCTTTAATGTCTAAGACCAAAACGCTTATTTAAGCGGATGGTTTCAATAAGTGCACAATATTTATCTGCAAAAGATATAATCAAAGCTTCTTTACTTTTTGGTATTTTTGAAATTTTTAACGGCCACATATGACTGCGTATTGCTTCCTGTGCTTTTTCTGACATTTCAAAATGTTTAATTGCATTTTCACAAGCAATATCAGGATGATTCAAAGCATGATTTCCCTGGTAAGATTCTTTATCATGCCAGTCATAGAGGTATAAATCATGAAATAAAGCTGCTTCTATTAGCTCTTTTTCATCTGCATTAAGATGCAGCTTTTCATTGATGAGATAACTAATCCATGCTACATTTTCACAATGCTCCAATGTTGTCGTATTGCCATGTTGTATGTAATTATCCATTTGCTTTATTATATCAGATTTATAATAATCCTTAATAAGTTCGATAAACTGCTTTTCACGAACTTGTTTTGCAATCTTATTCTTTCGCTCTGAAAACTTAAACACGGCAATACGCTGTATCACATTGTGTAAATAAGAATTGGGAAAACTATATACTCGATCAACAATATTGGTCATATGATTTTGGAAGGCTTCATCAATTGAAGCAACATATTTCTGGAAATCAGTCAGGGATGATATCGTTAAGGTTGCATCTGCAGAAATAATTGAAATCAATATAATTGAAAGTATATCCAGCAATAAACCTGGTAAAAGAGCAATTCCCTTATCAATTAAGGGTATCAGGAATTTCATAATCAGTATTGCACCAAGGCCAAAACCAATAGAGGTAGGTACACTTATCCGGCCATTAATATTTAGTGGTACATCCGTATAATCCCACCAACGTGCTCCAAAAAGTTTTTCAAGGGCCCATGAGGTCGGATACTCCAAAATCATACTAACAATAAAACCAAGGATAAATATCAGCGCCCAATTCATATTAGGTAAGTGACCAGCCTTAATCAGGTCAAATAAGCTTAACCCTAACAGACCTCCAAAACCATAAATCGGACAAATTGGTCCATAGAGAAAGCCGCGGTTAGCCCATTTCCGGTCAAGTATTGTGCAATAAATACTTTCCCAGACCCAACCAAGAAAACTAAAAATGAAAAAGGCGACTATGTAACGATTCAAGGTTACCACTCCCTTTCATTTTTCCATGTCAAAATGGCAGAAGTTTTTAATGTTTTTTTCCAGGCTTAATCAGGGAAGTTTCTTTGAAATGTTATAAAAAAATATACACAATCAATTAAATTTATAAAAACGTCATTTTTCAATTGCCTATTTAAATAAATTTAATAACTTTAAAGAAAGGAATAACTGATTAACTATTATAACTAATATATTATATTGTATGAATCGTTTTTTAAATAATTATTTACCAATTCATTATACTCTTTTAATTTAGTCAATTCAATTCAGTTTATTGAAAATCAATTATTAAAAATTTTTATTCTGACCAAACTTGTGATTAAAAAATAATCCGCAACTAAAACTTTTGATAAATGCTTTTTGGAGCAAAAAACGCACTTAAATGAGTCAAAAAAAATTATAAAAGAAACAGGACTTCTACAACTGTTAATTTTTGCGCTAATGCAAAAAAACAAAAAGTCGAAGTCCTGGATTGAAATAGCTTTTTTATACTTTTTTAGAAAGTCTTTATTTTATCCTTTATTTTATATATTTCGTCTAAAATCGGGACAAGTATTGCTGCAATAAATCCGCCCGAAAAACCATTATTATAAAGATTTAACCCAGCATTTAAAAACGATAAATTGGCAGCAAATATCATATGAAAAGCCCCTGCAATTACTCCAGCCAAAGGTCCATAGCAGCCACTTACAGGAGCAAGTGTCGTACCAAAGAGAGCTGCTAAAAGAGCTGCAGTAGAATTAACGTCATGAATACTAAAATAACTGGCCAAAAAAACTCCAAACAAAATCGGTAATACATTTTTAAGATGTTTGCCTGAGGCACCAAAACCCACAATGGTTAAAATACCTCCTATCGTTGGTCCGTTTAAATCTCCGCCTACAAACAGGACATAAGCTGTAAAAACGATTCCCAAAAGAGCCATATTAATATAGACAAGTCCCCGGCCATAATCTTTGATAAAATCACTGCCTCCATGTCCAGACTCTTTTAAAAGTAAACCATAACCTCTAAAAGACCATTGATTGGCAACAAGACCTGCAATTAACATTATTCCAAATAATAAAAAGAGAAAAAAAGACAACTCTTTATTATTTCCTCTAGAAATCAAAGAAACTGTCTCGACTTTATACCCCAGTCCTCGGAACAAGGCTGTACACATCGTTGCTGTAATTCCAGCTGTAAACCCGATATTATAAAGACTAAAACCCTTATGAAAATTCTTGTAATGTTGAGCCAAGACCGGTAAAATAAAGCCCGAAATAAATCCAGCCGATATTCCAAAAAATACAGCCTGGAAAGTTGGCAGGGAAAAGTTAAAGGTAACTTCACTGACCACAGGACCTAAAGCTGTACCAAATAAAGCCACAGGAATCAGTTGATTAAAAGGTGTTTTACTGACTTTTGCATAGGCCAGAACGCCGATAATAATAGGAGTAGAATTGTAAAGGTTTTTACCAAATAAAGAAAAGCCCGCAAGGGTAAAAATAGATGCCACTAATAGACCGTTAATTGCTTGTTTGCTTAATTTAATCATTATTATTGCCTGAACTACCATGATTGCAGCATTAAACAAGGCTGCACCAATATTAGCAATTTTAAAATAATCCGTAACCAGATTGTCTGGAGAAGTCAAAATAACAATATTGCCTTTTATAATTTCACTGGGAGAGTTAAATAAAAAAGCTGCTGTAATCAAAATACTGGCAAACATAATAAAATAAGTATAAAGCCTTTTTTCTTGATGGCTTTCATCTTCATTTATATTTATTGTCTTTTCTAACATATAGCTCCTTTCCTTATCAAAAAAATTTTTACTATACAAGTTTTAAGTAATTAATTCTTTCGTTCATTACTTGTATTAATAATAAAGTAAAATTTGATCATATTCCCCAATAAAAAGTCATTTTTTATTGTAATTGCCCCCTATGTTTTTCCCTCTCAATAATAATAGTACTGTGATTGAATAACTTATGTCAACAATTTAATGTCGAAAATTTTATATTCTTGACAATCACTTTCAATTTTTAATTGCTCGCAGGGTTTTAAAGAAAAATAAAAAAGTGTGCAACATACTGCAAATATCATATGCTTACACACTTTTATCAAAGAAATATTATTCTAATTCGAAAGCTCCTGTATATAATTGATAATATTGACCCTTTTTAGCCAGTAACTCTTCATGTGTACCTCTTTCAATGATACGTCCATGGTCTAAGACTAAAATTACATCTGAATTTTTAACAGTAGATAAACGATGGGCAATTACAAATACCGTTCGTCCTTTCATCAAAGCATCCATTCCTCGCTGAACAATAGCTTCTGTCCTCGTATCAATGGAAGAAGTTGCTTCGTCCAGAATCATAACAGGCGGGTCAGCAACAGCTGCCCTGGCTATGGAAATTAACTGACGCTGTCCCTGAGATAAATTGGCACCATTTTCAGTCAGCATGGTATGATAGCCATTAGGCAAGCGACTGATAAAATCATCTGCTCCTACCAGTTTTGCTGCTTCAATACATTCTTCATCACTGGCATCTAATTTACCATAACGGATATTATCCATGACTGTACCCGTAAAAAGGTTGGTATCTTGTAATACCATACCAATGGCGCGACGCAGATCTGATTTTTTAATTTTATTAATATTTATGCCATCATAACGGATTTTCCCGTCTGCAATATCATAAAAACGGTTTAAAAGATTAGTAATGGTCGTTTTTCCAGCGCCAGTTGCACCAACAAAAGCAACTTTTTGTCCTGGTTTTGCATAAAGACTTATATCATGTAAAACTGTCTTCCCTGGTTCATATTCAAAATCAACATCGAATAATCTTACATCCCCCGTTAATTTAGTATAAGTGACCGTACCATCACTGCTGTGAGGATGTTTCCAGGCCCATATTCCAGTTCTCTCTGTTGTTTCAATTAACTGTCCATTTTCTTCCCTGACATTGACTAAAGTAACATATCCGTTGTCCTGTTCTGTTTCCTGGTCTATCAAGTCATAAATCCTCTGTGCTCCGGCAATCCCCATAACGACAGCATTGATTTGATGCGATACCTGGTTAATATTTCCTACAAATTGTTTGGTCATATTTAAGAATGGAACCACAATACTGATCCCTATTGTAAGCCCGGAAATACTTAAATTGGGTACATTGAAAATCAAAAGGATACCGCCCGTAATTGCAACAATTACATATAAAACATTGCCGATATTGTTTAAAACCGGTCCTAAAATATTGGCATATTGATTGGCTGCTCTGGCATCATGAAATAAAGCTTCATTAATCTTATCAAAGTCCGCTTTGGTTTCATCTTCATGACAAAAGACTTTAATTACCTTTTGTCCAATCATCATTTCTTCTACAAAACCTTCTAACCGGCCTAAAGCTTTCTGATGCTTAATAAAGTATCTGGCTGAGCCGCCTCCCACCTTTTTAGTTACAAAATACATCACCACAACACCTAAAATAACCACAAGTGTTAACCAGATGCAGTAGTAAACCATTATGCCAAAAACTGTAGCAACAGTAATCATGGATATCAAAAGCTGTGGAAAACTTTGAGATATCATCTGCCGTAAAGTATCAATATCATTGGTATAATGACTCATGATATCTCCATGATTATGAGTATCTACATACTTAATTGGCAAGGTTTGCATCCTGTTAAACATTTTTACTCGGAATTTTTTCAGAGTTCCCTGAGTAATAACAGCCATTAACTGATTGTATATGATACCACTGGTCAGGGATAAAACATAAAATACAACTAATACAGCAACAAGTTTTAATATTTTATCTCCTACCACATTCCAGTCACCGTTTTGCCAATTTTGCTCCACAAGAGCAATTACTTTCTGCATAAATACAGCAGGTATTGAACTGATAATGGCATTAAATATAATACCTATAATAGTAATGGGAAACATGACTGGATAAAAGGCAAATATGTCTTTAATTAAGCGGAATATAATAGATTTCTTATTTTGTTTACTATTTGTCTGCACTTTGAGCACCCGCCTTATTTTGTGAATAATAAATTTCCCTGTAAATTTCATTTTCAGCCAATAATTGTTTGTGGTTTCCAATCCCTTTAATTGAACCTTTATCCATAACAATGATTCTATCCGCATCTTCAACAGAAGCTGTTCTTTGTGCAATAATGATTTTAGTCGTCTCTGGCATATATTCCCGGAGTGCCTTTCGGATCTTTGCATCCGTTTTGGTGTCTACAGCGCTTGTGGAATCATCAAGAATTAATATCTTTGGCTTTTTAAGCAGAGCCCTTGCAATACAAAGCCTTTGCTTCTGACCACCAGATAAATTGGCTCCTCCTTGCTCAACATATGTGTCATAGCCTTTAGGAAACTGAGTAATAAATTCATCGGCACAAGCCAGTTTGCATACTTCAATTAATTCTTCATCACTGGCATCTTTATTTCCCCAGCGAAGATTCTCTTTGATGGTTCCAGAAAATAAAATATTTTTCTGCAAAACAACCGCAACTTGATTTCTTAAATGATCTAAATCATATTTTCTTACATCAATACCACCCACTTTTACTACACCTTCTGTAGCATCATACAAGCGTGGAATTAGCTGGATAAGGGATGTTTTTGCTGAACCTGTTCCTCCGATAATTCCAATGGTTTCCCCAGATTTTATTTCTAAATTAATATTTTCTAAAACCATTTTTTTAGCCTTTTGAGAATACTTAAAACTTACATTTTCAAAAGTAATTGAACCATCTTTAACAGTATAGACAGGGTTTTCAGGATTTGTCAGTGTGCTTTTTTCATTTAAGACTTCCACAATGCGTTTAGCAGATTCCCCAGCCAAAGTAATCATAACAAATACCATAGACAGCATCATCAAACTGCTTAAAATCATGAAATTGTAAGTTAAAATAGCAGAAAACTGTCCAATATCAAAATCCAAACCTCTGCTGCTGATAATCGTATAAGAGCCAAAAGATAAAACAAAAACCATTACTAGATACATACAAAATTGCATTAAAGGTCCATTGAGAGCTAATATCCGTTCTGCTCTTGTAAAGTCAGCACAAACATCCTCTGCTGCAGCCTCAAATTTTTTCTGCTCATAGTCTTCACGGACAAAAGATTTAACCACACGCATGCCTTTAATGTTTTCCTGAATAGACTTATTCAAAGCATCATATTTCTTAAATACTTTTTTAAATAATGGAAAAGTTTTATAGATGACTAAAGCCAGCCCAATCGCTAATATGGGAACAACGACAAGAAAAATCCAGGCCATACGCCCACCCATAACAAAAGCCATTACAAAGGCAAAAGTCAACATCAAAGGAGACCGTACTGCCACCCTGATTAACATCATATAAGCATTCTGAACATTGGTAACATCTGTTGTCATACGGGTAATTAAGGATGAAGTCATAAACTTATCAATGTTTTCAAAAGAAAAATCCTGAATGCTATAGAACATATCCTTTCTTAAATTCTTGGCAAAGCCACAGGCTGCAGTAGCACTGGTAGAACCTGCAATTCCACCAAAGGTTAATGACAAAAATGCCATAATAACAAGTAAAATACCATATTTAATAATCGTGTTTAAATCTGACCCTGCTTTAATTTGATTGACCATATTTGCAGTAATAAATGGAATAATACATTCAATTACTACCTCTAAGCTAATTAAAATTGGAGTAATAATGGATAATTTTTTATACTCTCTTATACTTTTTGCCAGCTGTCTAATAATATAAATCAGTCCCTTCCATAAAAAACGAGTATTGTCTATCAAATTTATATGATAAACATTACTCGTTTCTCATTTTTATATTTAGTGTTAATAAAATAGCTTCAAAAGCTTCTATCTTTAATAATAGTATGACTAAAAGATTTTATCATAATATCAAATTTCAAAGAATTTGTCAAATTAAAATAGAAGCTTTTAATTATATATCTCCTTGCTTTCTTTTCATTTTAATCCAAATATTAACCTCATGTTTCGACAAAAAATTTGTTATCTTTAACACGCAATAGTAAATATTAAGAAAGCAAGAGAATGCTCCCTTGCTTTCAATCTTACTTTAAAATTCTGTCTGGTTTCAAAAAGATTCAAAATTATTTCAATATATATTGAGGAAGTTTTCCTCCTTCCGGAAGCCATTCTCTTTCATTCCAATTCTTATCCATTCCGATATAACCTACTGTTATTATACTTCCTGATCTTAATCCCAAATCTGACAATGCTACCCTATATTCAATACAATCAGCCGTCTTTATAATTCTTATTTGTTTGAGATACTTCCATTTCCAATCATTACCTTTTCCAGTATATTTATATAGTTCATCATTTTCAAGTGTATATTCACAGCCTGAGTTTTTCCAGTTGTAATATTTATAACCTGTGGATTCTTTACCGTCCGTATTAATCATTAACTCAACATTTGGATATTTTGTTAAATTACTTCCTGTCACACAGATATATAGATATGTATCGTCATTATACAGTTTTATTTCATGGGCAACACCCGAACTACTGCTAATAACAGGACTAATCAGCGCCCAATCAGAAGCATCACCATCAACGATAATATTAATCTTTGCAGGCTCTGGTTCAACAGGCAAAACTGGTTCTGGTGTTGGTTCTGGTACTGGTTCTGGTGTCGGCTCTGGTACTGGCTCTTGTTCTGGATCCGGTTTTGAGTATACTGCGATATAATCACACATTGCTTCAAAATAGGATGGTAAAGTATCCCATGGATTAACACCAGTATCATCGGTACAATATATCCAACCAATATTTAGTAAAGCCGCTCGGTCAACAACAGCTTTCCATTCATTGGATGATATATTGTAAGGCAATACATAAAACCTGTCACTATTATATTTGGAACACCATGACGACGGTGTCCAGGTGCTGAAACCATTATCGGTTTCAAAGATACAGACAGCATCCGTCACAGTCTTACCGTTATAAACAAGAAAGCTTTCTATTGTATTGACTCCCGGATTACCTACCACCAACGCTGAAGAATCCTTGCCTTTAATATAAGCATATATCCTGCTGTAATAAGCCTCAAATCCCGTTGAATAAGCCTGACAATCAAGGAATATTCCGTCTATATCATACCATGAATACCATTTATCAATATCTGCTTTAACTTGAGCCTCAGCAGCTGTTGTCGTATCGGGTGGTGTTACTACAGCAGCTTCTTCCTGGTATTCATAAGCACCACAGTCTACTTCAGCTCCAACCAACCTGGGATTACCATCAAAATCTACCGTTCCACTAGCACTGCTGTATACCCCTGCATCAATAGCAACTGAACCCTTTTTAAGATGAAAATCTGAACCAGGCGCTACAAATTGCGGATCTTTCACAATGTTATTCTTAAACACAATATGGACTATAGATCCATATGTCGTATAATTGTATTGATAATATATACCTATATTATTGTTATATAAAGTATTGTTCGTTATTATTATGTTTTTTGAACCGCCATTGTTAGCTTCTGCTCCTCCGATTGAAATTCCAGCCAGTGAGCAATTATATACAATATTATTTGCTATAGTAACTCTGTCTGTATATTTATTCTGAGTTTCACATGCAGCTTCTATACCGATATCACAGTTATATACCCAGTTCCTTAAAATTTCTACTTTTGCAATTATATATTATATTATTGCTGACTACATTTGTATCAAACTGACATCTGTACCACCATCAACATAAATGCCATCCGCACAATTGTCTTTATAGGTCTTATTTTTGCTGCTGCTGATATTCCATACCTGGTTATCACTTATTATTCCAGATCTGGCGGAATCATTGGAATGGGCAATACCTTCATAGCCAATAATACAGATGCCTATATTATCATTATCGTGTACCTTATTATTGGTTATCCTGAAGTTTGTCACATTTCCATTAAGAGTTATTGTTTCACTTTGGACCCAGGATATTGTTGTAAACTTCACATCCGTCAATAATCAGCCCATCAATGGAGGCTTTATTATTCGTACCATAGACAGCAATAGCATGAGCATTTCTGTCTTCAGTAAAGCCTTTAGTCGGATAAGTGGTTGCAATCCCATATACTTTACAATTACGAATTTCGATATTTTTTGAATTCCCTGTAATCATGATACCAGAAGGTACACGATGATCGTTTGATACATAGCCAGTTACATCCAGACCAATGATTTTAATATAGCTTTTATCCCTAATGAGTATAAGTCCGTTTGAATAATCATCATCTGAAAGAGTCATACCTGCACCATCAATAATAACCTTTTCACCATTATAGTTCTGAAAGGTGATATAAGCATTAGGATTACCTGATTTAGTAATAATAAGCTTCTCCTTATACCGTCCTCCCCTGATAAAAACTGTGTCTCCAGGTTGGGCAACCGAAACTGCTTTCTTTAAGCTCTTGAATGGTGTCATAATAGATGTGCCATTATTTGTATCACTCCCGTATTCGCTTGAAACATAGTAAGCTCTTCCAGAAGAAGCATACCCTGCTGTCGGCAAAGAAGTAATCAATACTGCCAAGGAAACAATTAGGGAAATCAATAACTTACCCCTTCTCATAACAAACCTTCTTAAAAAATTTTTTGTTTCCATTGACCATAGCTGTCTTTTTATTTTTTGCCGAATTTAATAAAATTATATCATTTTTTGATATAATAAATAATATAGCATATTTTTTATTAAAAAAAAATCTAATTTATTTTAAAAATTTTTATAAAATAGCTGCTACCTTTTGACTACTTGCTATTTAATACCGAGTGCAGCTTTCCAATCAGTTTCGTTAAATCCTACTAAAACAAAATTATCAGAAATCAGAATGGGCCGCTTTACCAACATACCATCTGATGCCAGCAACTCATATTGTTCATCTTCACTCATGTCAGGAAGCTTATCTTTAAGCTTCAATTCTTTATACAACTGTCCACTGGTATTAAATAGCTTTTTCAATGGCAAAGCGCTCTTTTTATGCCAATCTTTCAATTCTTCAATAGTAGGATTATTCTCTTTTATATTTCTTTCTTCAAAAATGACTTCGTTTACCTCCAGCCATTTTTTAGCCTTTTTACAAGTCGTACATTTCGGATAACATAGAAATATCATCATTTCACTCCTTACATTTCTATCAAAGTACTAAACCTAATCATGTCATTTTATTTACTGTTCTTGTTAAACAATAAATAGCTTTTTATTTTAAATTATTCAATAATAATTACTATTTTCCTCTTAATTTTTTAAAATTCTTCATTTTATATTAATATCCTCCATCTCCTCGTTTTTTGACAAATCCAATCGATTCTTTGCAAGTTAAGTGCTCAATATTAACAGGAACAATATAGACCCTCAAAATGCTAAGGGATTCTTATTAATCATTATATTATTATTAAAAAAGCGAGGATGGCTCTTTGCATCCTGATTTGGAAGCAGACGAACCGTCCCCGCGCTTCTTATTCCACTACTTTATCCTTCATTTTCTCTATCAGTTCTAAGACTTTAGTCTCGATTTTTTGAAAAGCTTCTTCTTTTGGCGCTCCTTCAAACTCAACAGATTCAATCAGATTCCAATTCATCTTTTGTCTTTCCATTATTTCACTAAGTTCTTTTTCTGCACCGCCAGACCAACCATATGAACCAAACCTGAATGCCAATTTACCTGTTATTTTCTTTCTGCCTAATTCATTGATGGCTGCTGCTGCTGGTGGAAACAGCTTGTACTCATAAGTTGGAGCTGCAATGATTACCCCTGCGGACTTAAATACTGTTGCAACCATTTCACTTTCACTTTCCAGAGGCATTTCTAATTTGGTATATTTGACACCTTCTCTCTGAAGAATCGTTTCAACATATTTAACGGCTTTTGCAGTCATTCCATACATAGAACCCCACAAAATGGCTAGTTCATTTTTGCCTGCTCCTTCAGCGTATTGCGTGAATCTCGTATAATCATCGATGATTTTTTTAGGATTCTTTCTATACACTGGACCATGACCAGGGGCTATTGTATTAATTTCTAATGTTTTTGCCTTTTCAATTGCTTTTTTCACACTTGAGCTAAAAGTTGCCATAACATTCGAATAATATCTTATTCCTTCAGATTCAAAAAAGTCAATTTCTTCAGTAGTCAGCTCATCATCAAAACAATGTTCACCCATCTTACCAAATGCTCCAAACATATCACATGAAAAAAGTGTTTTGGTAGATTTTTCATAAGTGTACATCGTGTCTGGCCAGTGAACATTGGGAACCGGATGAAAGCTTAATACCTTACCCTGCCCAAGATCTAAAGTATCTCCTTCTTTTACAATCCTAATTTTATCTTCATCGTAGAAAGAAGTTACCATTTTTGCAGCTTTATCTGTACATATAATTGTAAAATCATCCTTAATTTTTCGGAAGTTTGAAATCCAACCAGAATGGTCAGGTTCCATGTGATTAACAATCAGATAATCTATATTTTCTGGTTTTACACCTAATTCCTCTAAATTTTTATAAAGACTTTCTGGTATTCCATCCCAACCGATAACACCATCAATAATTGCCGTCTTATCTCCCTGAACAATATAGGAGTTTAAGGTTACACCATTTGCAAGCTCCCACATTCCCTCAAAGAGTATATCCTCAACATTCATTGTGAGCATATATATTCCCTCTGTAATTTTTAGTTTCTTCATATTCCTTCCTCCTTTGAAATTATTATGCCATAAATTATTTATATTATAGCACCTCTTACGGTTTCTTAATCTTATTTTTGTAGATACCTGACCCAATCTGCCTTATCCAAAGTTCTGATAGAGATATTATTACCAGGTTTCTGACATCTTTTTTGGCATCAATAATCAATAAACCAAATAATAACGATATTCTCAATTCTAAAAACGTGCCAAAAGAAGATACCATGTTTATTATGGACACCATCTGCATTTATAAAAGACATTTAATTTTTTTATCACACGACTTCAAATCTGAGAAACGATTACAGCCATTTCTTCTGGAGACAACACGGTTTCATTAGCCGCCCATGTCAGCATAATATTCCAAAAACCACCTATCCTATAGGCAAATACATATTCTATTGGCATATTCAAAATATCATCAGCTATCAAAAGTTCCGCATGTTCCTTCACAAATTTCTCGAATTTTTGAAAAACAAAATCACTCAAACCACATTTTTTAATATTCCTGATAAAATCAAGATGCTGACTCCAAAATTCAAAAAAAAGTTTTGTGGAATTGAATTTATCCCTTTTATCTAAATCTGCATACATTTTAAGATACTCTTCGCCAAGAAGTCTGATATATTCTTCTAACACATCATTTTTCGAATTAAAATTTCGATAAAATGTACGGCGGTCTAAATCCGCAATACGACAAATTTCCGTTACAGTAATTTTATCATATTCTTTTTTTTCCATCAAATTTAATAAGGCTTGAATAATCCACTTTTGTGATTGCAGTGCAATGGGATTATGACTTTGTAACATGATTTATTCTCCTTTTTTCAAATGCTACAAAAATATTATTTTTGTAGCACTTATTCTCATTCAATTGACTCTTTATATATACCAGATTATACTATGAAATATAAACCGCTACAAGTGTAGCGGTTATTGAATAATACTATAGAAAGGAGTATTCTTTTGATAAAAACAATAAAGACAATTAGTGTATCAGGATTTGTAATATGTCTTTTGATTATGTATATGACCAGACACGGAATATCTGGTATCCGGGAATTTGACCCCTCTTTTCGGCTTTTAGATATGCGTTTTCAATACAGCAGTGAAACAATACAACAAACTTTTGAAAAAATTCATGACGGTGGCAGGCTGGCTTATAAAAAATATCTTCTACTGGACTTTATCTTTATTGCATTCTTTTTTATCACCATGCTTACCATTTCAGATGCTGTCCTTGTTTCATCCCATGCTAAAATAATTATTTTTATCGTATGTGGACTAAGAGCCCTTTTTGATATTCTAGAAAATGTTTTACTTTTACATATGCTTGACCAATATCCAATATTTAACCAACTTTTAGCAAAATTGTATTCTAATTTTACAAGTTTAAAATTTATTATGCTCTACTTATGGCTAATGACAATTGTATTTCAGGCAGTTATCCATGGAATAAATCTGATTAAAAGATATTTGTAAAAAAGAAAAATGCCTCAGATTTCCTTTGGTTATTCCAAAATTCTTTATCAAACCGTGTTTGCTCACTATAGAATCCTGTAAACAAAACTGTCGGTTTAAAAGATGAATACCATTAATCGAGGCATTTTAATACTTAATATATCATATTCTTCCAAATAATCAACTTAATTCACATACTCATTCTTTCACCCACATCCTGTTTCTGACAGGTTTCCCATGACCAAAATAAATCATCCGTCCTTCAAGCCGTGATATCTTTTTCGCACTGTCTAACATAGTCTTTTCATCGTTGTACAGCAAAGAGACTGTTGGACAAAAAATATTCATTAAAGCATCGCCCACGATCAATTCTTTTTCATTAACATCTATACCTATGGAACCTTTTGTGTGTCCTGGTAACCCGATAACTTTTGCCTTAATGCCGTATTGTATCAACTCATCTCCATCTTTTAGAAAGACCGATGGCGTAAATGCACTCATTTTTCTTTTTGAAAAGTCTTTATGAGTAGCTGATAATATCATCTTCCCCAAAAAAGTTTTAGCTGACAGGTCTTGATTTCTATTCGACTCTATTAAATCTATATCATCTTTATGCATTGCAACCGGAGCCTCAAATCTTTGTGATAACTCTGCAGCGTTTTCAGCATGATCTAAATGTGCATGAGTTAATACAATCAATTTTATCTGATAAGGCTTACATGCTTCAATGACAGTGTTCAGGTGTTCTTTTTTCCCGGTATCTATTAAGATGGCTGAATCATTATCAGAGACGATATAAATGTTTACATTCCCGCACTTTATTCTTTGTACTCTGCTCAAAACACTCCTCCTCATTCCATATATTTTATCCCCTGATGACTATTTTTTGTCGCCGTCATTAACTCTTTTAAACTCAGCTGTCAAGATTAGTTAAAATAGTATGATTCATTATATATATATATAACAGTTTAGCAAGTATAAAAAAATAAAACAAATCTATTAAAAAACGAGGTCCTTGAAGGCAAATCAGAAATATGCTACAATCAGCAAGGCTAATAATCCATTTTGAAAGGTTGATATAAATGAAACAAGAAAGACAGTATCCCAAAGTCATGATTACCCCTAAAGCAAAACGAAGTATCCAAAATGGGCATCCTTGGATATATGGTGAAGAAATTATCAAAGTTGAAGGTGAACCCCAAAATGGTAGCCTGGTCGATGTGTTTGCTGGAAACTCCTTTATGGGGACAGGCTTTTATAATAATGCAAGCAAAATTACTGTTCGGCTTATTTCACGCAATGCCAATGATATATTTGATGACCGCTTTTGGCGACGCCGCGTAGAATATTCCATCCGTTACCGTAAAACAGTCATGCCTGGCACAGACTTTTCCTGTTGCCGTCTGATTCACGGTGAAGCAGATCAAATGCCTGGACTGACAGTAGACCGTTACGGCAGCTTTCTGTCTGTACAGATTACCTGTCTTGGTATGGAACTTGTAAAGGATACGGTTTACCGTGCTCTTTGGGATCTACTGACTGAAATGGGCGAAACAATCACTGGTATTTATGAACGTAATGACATTGCCCTGCGCGCAAAGGAAAATCTGCCAGAGTATAAAAATTGGTATCCGTTCAGCGGTAAAACTTTACCCGAATCCGCTGTTACAGAAATTTGTGAAAACGGCATTAGATATCTGGTAGATGTAGAAAACGGGCAAAAAACCGGTTTTTTCCTGGATCAAAAATATAACCGTGCTGCTGTAGCCAGAATTGCTAAAGGTAAACGTGTACTTGACTGTTTTACCCATACCGGCTCTTTCGGTCTTAATGCAGCCTTTGGAGGTGCAGAACATGTGACCTGCGTAGATATTTCACAGTCAGCGATTGACATGGCAAAAGCAAATGCCGAACGCAATGGTCTGAATGGTAAAATGGATTTCTTATGTGAAGATGTCTTTGATCTGCTGACAAAACTGGCAGATAAAAAATGCCATGAATATGATTTTATTATCCTTGATCCCCCTGCCTTTACTAAATCCCGAAAAACGACTCAGTCTGCTGCCCGTGGATATAAAGAAATTAACCTGAAGGCAATGAAACTACTGCCCCGTGGTGGCTATCTTGCTACTTGCAGTTGCAGCCATTTTATGACAGATGACATGTTTAGAAAAGTACTGGCCAGTGCTGCAAAAGATGCCAGCGTATCTTTGCGACAGATTGAAGCCCGACAGCAGGCACCGGACCATCCAATCCTGTGGAATGTTCCGGAAACTGACTACCTCAAATTTTATATTTTTCAGGTTGTATAGATATATCAAAATACTTTATTTTTATACTTTTATTTTTATTCACTAAAGAGCTTTACCTCCACTTGGGTGCTTTTTATTGTAAGGCATTGCTAATGCAACAAAGGCAGCTTCTCCTGATCCGGTAAACTTATGTTCTTGATCAGGAAAGCTGGTAAGCTTCAAATATAAAATATATGCTTCCGTGTTTGCATGAATAACTGCAAGGTTAACTTGTTCCCTGCTCATTAAATAATCCATCCGCAAAATTCATCGTCATAAACCAGATTTGAGCTGCTAAAAAACGGACAGTCATCCTTGTTTATACATTCTTGTTGAAATTAAGTCCTTTTCCAGAACTTTTTCAGTCGCTTGAAAATATATAATATTCTATTCCTTTTCAAGATAGGGATTAGGACGATAATGCATTTCCCTTAACTTTTTATCACGATATATACAAGCTTCTTTTTCATAAAAACCCATCTTTTCCCAAAATGTATTTCCTATTTCATTCTTACTGAAAACAAGTAAGCCAACTTTACTGATTCCTTTCTGTTTTAGTGCATTTAAAGCAAGATCTACAAGTTTTTTTCCTATACCACGGTTCCTGTACTGATGCAATACAGCTGCATGATAGATAAAACCCCTTCTCCCATCATGACCAGCTAAAATTGCTCCGACAATCTTTCCATCATCTTCTGCAACAAAACTGGTATCAGGATTTCGTTCAAGATATCTTTTGATTCCATCAAAAGAATCATCTATGTCATTAAGACCCATCCCAGGTATGCTGACCCATAATTCATATACACTCTTGTAGTCATCAATACTCATCATTCGGGTTGTAATCATTCTAATACCACCTTTTTTATTTAAATATTTTTTTACTCCGTTTACCTTTTTTATTTCCAATTTTTCAAATCCTGGTATCCAAGAATCATTCTTGCAAATTCTTTTGCACCTTCCATAGCTTCTTGAATCTGCATAGCAGCCTTATTGTCTATATCTCTGACACTGTACATGCCAATATATTCGAGAGAGGAATGAACGCAAAGATTCTTTATTCCTGTCTCAAAAGGGCTACAGGCGTACGCTCTGTCATAACCATGAGTAAGGATAAGGGCTACCTTTTTCCCTGCCAAAGAGAACCTGTGGCTGTTCCGTAAAACTTATTAAGACCATAATGCCTGTCCAAAACAGATTTCATAAATGTCCCATCGGTATTTTACTGATCTTCTTTCTCTCATATATCGTTAAATCCCAGGAATGTTTGCATTTTATACACTGATAAATCAGCCATATATCCAAATTTTTACATTTGTATCAATTCTGAATTTTCCTGTATTAATGAACAGCCTCTTCTTTCCGTAGCCACTACACCAACAGTACACTTTTACTGTATTACAATATTTCATCTGATCCCCTGCTTCCCAGAGGATCAGAGCTTTTTTGATTTCTAATAATTCTTCGAATACTTTTTTCTGTCAAAAAATATTCTTTGGCTAAATCCTTAGTGGAAACACCGCATTGGTATTTCCTGATAATCGCTTGATTTCAACGTTTAAGAATCTCTTTTGTACTGGTATTATCTCCCCATTTTTTCTTTCCTTTGATAGAATATAAATGGTCTCTCCAGAAACATATTTCTGGACAAGAAAAAGTACCTCAAGGGGCAGAACGTCCTCTGCTCGTAAATAGCTCATGATAATCCTCCTATTAAATTAGTCCCCTGATTAAATTAGCCTTTTAAGGATTCATCTGAGCTTACTAGAGGTTTTCATAAGCTCAGACTACTAAGTTTTAATGATTCTATTTCTCATAGAAAATTTATTCCTTTCGAAATTTTTTATATTGTATCATAGACAAATCTTTACTGACAAGCTCATGTTTGTTTAGAAAAAATATGTTCCATTATTCCTGACTTTTTTGATCATCAACTATTGATTTCTTCAATAAATATCCCCTTCTCATTTTGTATTGAATCTAATAAACATTCATAGTACTCATCTTTCCTTGTTATGAACTCCCAATACACTGAATCCCAATTAGATAATAAAAATTCAAAATCAAGTTTGGTTACCAGTCTTTTATTTAAAATTAAATTGACTAGATCTTCTGAAAAGGAAATCTTCATAAGCTCAAGTACTTTTTCGAAGTATGCGGGCACTCCGTATAAACATAACAATTCATTCCAATCGTCTTTCACATAAACTCTGTACTTTTTCATGAAATGATTATTAACGAGTACATATTCACCCTTCCTGGATATTATAGCCGAATCAAATTCGTTCAACTCTGCTTTTATATCCGATTCAGTGTCAGGATACCAGTCGACAGGTAAATTGAAAGTATCACATGTAACTATCCAAAAGCTATTCTCAGCTTTCGAAATGAGATCTTAAAATAACAAGTAAAACTTTGAAGTGTGTTTTGGTACATCTTCATTATGGTATAGCCTAAGAATTCTCAAATAATCTTCACCTCACAAGTTAGAAAAGACATTCCTTTTACTTCTTTCATGGGAAGTTAAAGAATTGACTTTTGAATTTTACTCTAGTTTTTCAAAAGCAAATCAACATTTATTATCTGTTTTCAATAAACCATAAATATAATAGTCACACCATGTATTGATCATTTTTCCTTGTCGAATCATACCCTCACGGGTAAATCCACACTTTTCAAGGACTTTCCATGAAGCAATATTTCGAACGTCTACATCTGTTCAGATACGTTGCAATTCCGTGTGAGTAAAGCAGAAATCTATAATGGCTTTCATTGCTTCTGTCGCCATTCCCTGATTTTGATAAGCGGGAGCAATCCGAAGAGCAACTTTTGCCATCCGGTTATTTTCAATTAAATAAATCCATCCTTCGCCCATGACCTCATGCGTTTCATTCAATGCAATTCCCCAATGAAAGCTCTTCGTATTTTTCTTGGCCTTTTCAAACAACAACTCTGGATTTTTATCGGTCTTTCCTGCTGGTTTACCCCAGTAAGTATACATTGTCTTATCAGGCATCCATTTTTTAAGTGCTGGAATATCAGACGGAAGTAACTCACGAAGTATCAGTCGTTCAGTCCTCAAAACAGGTTTGTTTACAATATAATCTCTAAGCGCCATCGAAATCCCCTGAAAATTTAAATTTTTTTACATCACATATTCTTTTTTCCAAAAAATTTAGACCAATACTACAACAATTCAGTGAAATGGGATTCTTGACTTTGTCAATTCTTACCGAGCACTCGATATCTTAATTTTACAAAGTATAAGCTATACTTCAAGCCTTTTTTAATTATGGGGAAAATCATTTAATAAAAACTCCTTATCATTAGATACTCATCCAATGTCAGGAGCTTTCATATACAAAAAAAGCTTCTATTATCTTTTGCCAACTATCTTTTTTTATCGAATTATAATGTCACTAATTATCAATTATCCAAATAAGAAACATTCTTACTCCAATTGAAATATATATAACATTTTCATCTCAATCTTTCAAATCTGATTAAGTGTATCTCATTTTCATCATTTAATAGAATTTCATTAGTTTAATCAATGTCACTATATATGTCTTAGGCGTGTAAAAATAATTAAGGGGTTTCAGGAAACTCTAATCCTGAACCCCTACAACTTTCTACTTATAAGGCGTTACAATCCATTTTAGGCAATTATCTTTCTTATTTCCGAATACATCATAGCCTTCCACAATATCATTTAATGGTGCTTCATGTGTTGCTAAAAAATTCGTGTTTATTCTTCCTGATTCAATAAGTTTTAATAGTTCTTCCATATGAACTGAATCTACCCATCCAGTTCTTATTGTAAGATTCTTACCTGCCATCTCTTGTAATGGAAGTTCTTGAGTTTGCGAGTACAAAGCAACAATTGATACTGTTCCATTTGGTCTTGCAACCTTCCATGATAAATCGAATGTCGCTTTAACGCCTGCTGCTTCTATAACTACATCTGCTCCTCTACCCTCTGTTAATGACATTACTTTCTCTACTACATCTTCTTTCATTGAATTAATAGTTAAATCGGCTATTCCTTCTTTTTGTGCAACTTCTAATCTGCTATCTACAGTATCAACCGCAATAATCATAGCTGGACCAAATAATTTTGCGCAAACCATAGCACACATTCCAACTGGTCCGCTTCCTATCACGACTACTGTATCTCCTGGCTTAATATCTCCTCTTTCTGCTCCAAAATATCCTGTTGAGAGAATATCTCCAACAAATAAAGCATCTTTATAAGAAACAGTTTCTGGAATTTTATATAATCCCTTTTCTGCATAAGGTACTCTAATATATTCTGCCTGACAACCGTTAATTTTATAACCAAAAATCCATCCACCATTTTCGCAATGATTTATATATCCTTTTTTACAATAATAGCATTCTCCACAGCTAGTAACACAATTTGCAGCTACTTTATCACCAACTTTAAACTTTTTAACAGCTGCACCCACTTCAACTATTTCTCCAACAAATTCATGACCGAGAATTGTTCCTTCTTTAACGCCTGGAAGTGCTCCTGTTGCAATGTGAATATCAGAACCACATATAGTTGATAATCCAACCTTAACAATGACATCATGATCATCGATAATTTTAGGCGTTTCAACTTCTTCCAGTCTTATGTCATTTGGTCCATGAAAAACAAGTGCATGCATCGTTTTTTGCTCCATGAATATGACCCCCTTAATCAGAAAAATATAATATGAAAATTAAGAAAATAATAGTTCAAAACCTTTGATTATTAAGGATTTTGAACTATTATAATTATATTATAGTTATCCTTTTTGATTCAAGTCTAAAATAGTATACCTTAGGGGATCTACAGCGATAACTTCCGCTTTAATCGCATTTTTTTAAATCATACCTTATAGATTTTAATATAGATTTTGGACATTCCTGCTAGAGTCAGATATCTTATCAACATTATTCATATCATCAACGACTATAATTTTGCTCCTTATCATGCCCATCCAGCAGCTATATGTAAAACTACCACTTTCTGTCGGAATAAATTCTATAACATTGTCTCCTGGCTCAAGTTTTTTGCTCATATTAAATGCTGGTATGATTATTTCATTGTTACAGCCATTAATATCACTTTTTTGGGCCTTAATCGTCCATCTTACAGGGATGCCTTTTTGAACTTTAATTGGTTCATAGTAACCTGAAGACAGCTTTGTCATAACGACTTGAATATCATCCTGTATTATAGCTACACCATTTTTTTGAGTTTTGCTGTTTCCACCAACTACTGCAGGTGAAAATGAAAAGCCTGATAATACCAAACCTCTGTTTGTCATAACCAGTCCAAGTACAATGACCAGTACAGCACTTACTTTCATCATTTTAGTTGTGAATCTCTTATTTAAAATTGAACTTAATGCTCCAAATCCAAACATTAAGGGTACCGTTCCCATGCTAAAGATAAACATAGAAAATGCGCCTGCCGCAATACTTCCAGTACCCAAAGCATATATCTGCATTGACTGAAGTGGTCCGCAGGGCATTAAGCCATTAAGCAATCCTACATAAAAAGGTCCATAGCTGCTTTTGTTATTGCGAATTTTACCAGCAAATGTTTTAGGCATTCTAAGATTTAATTTTCTAAGCCATGGGAATATGTTAAGTATATTTAACCCCATAATTACCATAAATACACCTGATATAACAGCCACTATTCCTTTCGCAGCTCCTGGTAAGCCTATAGTAAAACCTAACGCACCTGCCAGACCTCCGATTATCGTATAGGATATCACCCTTCCGCCATTATAAAGCAAAGCGGATTTCAATACAAAAAACTTGCTGGAATAGTCATTATCTCCCATACATGAAATAGATTGAGATAAATTGATTCCTCCACACATTGAAATACAATGCAATGATGTCAGTAAACCGACAACGAACAGGATTCCATAGCCCATTGACTGGTTAATCTCTGGTATTAAGTCAAATCCCACTGTGTTTTTAATAATAAAATAAAAAACAAATGATATAATCCCTATCCCCAGCAAATGGTGGATTGGCATTTTATCTTCCATTGTTTTTTGAACAGAATCCACTATTTCTTTGACGTCATAATCCAAATCTTCTATTATATTAATTATTTTTTCCAACCCTATAATATCTGCATCATAAGTAATATGAACATTGTTGTTACTGAAAACTGCTTTTACCTCCACTATTCCATCAAGCTTTCTTAAAGTATTCTCAATTTTTGCTTCACAACTTGAACAGGTCATACCATCTGTTTGAATCGTTCTTCGGAACAAGCGCTGTTCCATTCCATACCTCCTTTAAAAGCATAACATTAATCTTACCTTCTCCAGTTTTTGAAGAAATCTTTGTTTTCTTCCATGAAAGCTTGTGAAATTATAATGTATGAATCGTCCTCAATTTTATTCTCTTTCGTAATAGGAACCGGATTACAACCACCTTTTACTACTTCTATCTGATCAATCTGAAACCTATTTCCACAATTTTGGCAAATTAACACATCACCCTGCTGCATATAATAACCTCTTCCAGAGTCATAACATATCTGACAAGTATTAAAAGCTGTCTTTATCATTCCGTCGCTTGCTTTTACAGCCAAAACCTCCATATTTGTTTTACCTGCTTTATAAGGATAATATTTAACCGTATCAGAGACTTCACGCTTTAGTATTTTTAAATCAGCTGATGCGGTCCCCGTCGTTGCCCCTCCTGAACTTAATTTGATAAGAATAAAGCTTATGATGAAAACTGTAATTATGCTAAATATCGCAAATACCTTCCTTGGGAATTTTTGTGTCTGCATCTTTTCTTTTGCCAGGTTTGATTTTTTCATTCTTATCCCACCTTTATAATATTTATTCATGAATTTAACACATTTTTATGGAGATTTTGTGAAGAAAAAGTAAATTTTTTGTTACTGATTGGGAAGTCTCTACTGTCAGTTACCAGTTAAAAGTCTTTTATTGGTTATTAGAATCAGGCATAAATGTTTATAAAATTAAAGATGGTTATTTTATATAAAAATAACCATCTTATAGTTCTTAAAAAGTAGATCCATTTATCCTTCCTTAAATTGTACAACAAAATAGTTACACTCCAAACCATACCAATGTTTCAATTAAACCTTGTCTTTTTTCGCCGTGATTCTAAATGTCAATTCTGTCATGCTTATCATAATTATAATAAAAACAGAAAGATAAACAGGAAGTATTGCAAAGCTGGTTAAGCTACCGAGAAGTCCAAATAACGGCGGAATAAATGTCGAACCGACATAAGCACTCGCCATTTGAATTCCAATAATTGCTCCTGAATTCTCTTCGCCAAAATTATTCGGTATGGAATGAATAATACTGGGATATATGGGCGCACAGCCAAGTCCTATAACGACAAATCCGATAAGAGAGACGATTGGGTTCCCCGTAGGAATCAGTAAAGAAATAATTCCACTGGATAAAATGCAAGTACCCAGAATAATCATCTTTCTGTCACCAAGCTTATTTGTAATAAAGCCACTGAGAAATCTGCCAACAGTCATTCCTATAAAAAACAGTGAAGCAAATTGTGCCGCCCTCTCTGTTGTTATGCCTTTAACCTCAACCATATAGCTGCTCGCCCAATGCATCGAAGTTGCTTCCACAGCGCAGTATGCAAAAAAGCCAATTAAGAGGTAAGGAACACCCTTGATTTTTAGTGCACCGATTAATCCGATGCTTTTTGCATTATCTTCTATATTTTGGCGATTTACTTTCCAGACAGGAAGAGTGACAAGGAGAAGTAAACCAATACCAAGTTGAAGAAAAGCAACAATGCGGTATCCGTTGTTCCAAGACGAATTTTTTAAAGCATAACTCATAGCAAACGGACTGATAATTGTTCCTATGCCCCAAAAGCAATGTAACCAACTCATATGTTTTGAAGAATAATAGAGAGCAACATAGTTATTCAGTGCGGCATCAATTGCTCCGGCACCAAGACCATAAGGAATTGCGAATACAATGAGCATCCAGAATTGATTTGAAAAGGAAAAACCAAACAAAGCAATCATGGTAAGAAATACACTGACTACCGTTACAATACGGGTACCATACTTTCTTGTTAACTGATCTGACAAAAGACTTGATACAATCGTTCCTCCCGATATGACCATAGAAATGATTCCCATAAAAGAAATGGGCACATTTAAGTCATGATGCATAACCGGCCATCCCGAGCCAAGAAGTGAATCGGGAAGCCCCAGGCTGATAAAAGCTAAATAAATAAGTGCAAGTAAAAGTAAGTACAATTTATGTTCCTCCACATTCTAGTTATTTTATTTTTCCCTCGGACTATACCACCCAACTACTCCCTATGGATATCATGAAAAGTTGCCTGTCTTACAGATATTACAGTCTTGCTGCTTTTAATCCAAGCCTCAAGCTTTTCTGTTCCAGTCATCATATCATCTCTTATTGACAATTTTGCTTAAATTATAATGAATAAAAACATAATTATCAAGCCAATATTGAAATAACTTATAAAATGACACAAAACTACTGGGAATTTCAAGATAAGAATCAAGTTTATATGACTTCCACCCTATATCCTCAACCCTATAAAAAAAACCCGTTATCTCATCTGTCAACTAACTCTGTCACTTTCAGGGCAGTTAATCTGTTTCCTTAAACAATAAAAATAAAGGTTTCCTGACATTATCGTCCTCAGACAAAACAAACGTGAGAATATTTCAATGTCTGGAAATCCTTTATTTATAGCCTTTTTCAGTCATTTTATTTCTCAATCCTAAACAACTGGGTTCCATGCTTCTATTCTACTTTCAACCTTTTCATCGGTTTTTTCACCATATCTGACAAAGTCAACTCTTACGTTCTCATTGAGTTGAGAATTTGACTTTGGAAACCACTCTTTGTAGATATAATCCATCACCAGTAATATAGAGTCTTTTACTTTTCCTTTATAGATAAATACAATATTTTTTCCTTTAGAAAATCATACAAACCGACCAAATTGCAAACTCTCATACCAAAAATATTAAAAACTATTAAATAAAGCTTCAAATTGCTTCTTTGACTTTTTATCTAATATCTCACCAGAAAGAGCATTTAAGATAAAGCTTTCTAAATCATCTGTTTTTCGTTCTTGGCGAATAATAAATAAAACGTTAAGGATATCGATTAGCATTGATTTTCTCATGCTTTCTTTAACAGCCATGACATCAAAGGAAATAAGTTTAGAAACTATTTTATCATTCAGTCCCGGTTTCACCAAAGCAATTTTCCCAAGCGATTGAATACACTGGCGTATTGTGATAGGTTCGGGTCGTTTAGAAAGGTCAGGTATTCATCAATTATATTTTCCAACCTCTTTTTTGTATCCCATTTGGTGTTCTCAGCAATCAGCATTAACCCAATGCTTCGCTGATAAGAATTTGTACTCTTCAGTTTGTCACGAAAAATATCTCAAAATGGATAAACATTATCAAAAAATTGCGATCTGTTCTGCAATATGAGGAATGCTTGATAGCGAATCTTATCATCTTCTAATGCAGCCACTCTACCAGTTTTACAATATCATCTTTCAAGTGTCTTTGATGCCTCCTGTAACTCACTTTTTGAAATGGACATAATGTCTTCTAAATCAATCACTTTTTATCCTCCAATCAAATACTTAAATCTAACACCAATCCATTGCCATATGGCTGTTTACTTCCAACTCCTGCAAATTATGATATTCATGCATTGCGTATGAAATTGATATTTGTCTCACTATTTTTCTTCATCGTTGCCGTCATCCTGAAAATCTTCCTCATGGTTATCATTCTTCCTATCTGTCTTCTTGTTAGAATAGCCTAAGGCTATTCCCAGACATATCCCTATCGAAAGACCTACTGGCATCCATAATCCGATATTATTTGTTGCGGCTCCAATAGCCGTTCCGATAGACAGCCCCAGACCCATTCCAATAGACAGCCCGCCTAATTGAGTATTATCTTTATTATCTTTCATGCCATTTCACCTCAAATAATATATTAGTTTATCTCTCTTCCGTTCTGGATAGAGTAGAGCAGTGGGGTTACCACCGCCCCCTCATCAAACCGTACGTGCAGTTTTCCCGCATACGGCTTTCCGATATTCTTCTTCCTTCAGCATTCAGCCGCACATACTTGCCAGTCCCGCTTG
>Ga0208938_1000089_pt1 | contig 94798 bp, 92 predicted proteins | sample AD_UKC125_MetaG_FD_184434 | JGI IMG/M metagenome (GOLD analysis project Ga0208938, IMG submission 184434) | Active sludge microbial communities of municipal wastewater-treating anaerobic digesters from USA - AD_UKC125_MetaG (SPAdes) (version 2) | ecosystem: Engineered > Bioreactor > Anaerobic >... | reverse complement strand
TTAAAAGTTTTCTATTATCAATATTTTGATTAAAATTTTAAGAGCAGTTAATCTGCTCATTTTTATTATACAAATTTGAAAGTGTTATGCAATACTTATTTTTCCAAATTTTATTTTGAATCCTACTGGAATTTGAAAATTTGATTATCGCGTTCCTATTTTAATTTGAAAATATTCACTAATTTGTGGTAAAATTGACCTAAAATAATTTGAAAATATTATCTAATTTAATTTGAAAATTTACAACTAACCAATACTTGTCTATTCCTGCTGGTAAAATTGTTGTTACCTTGCCGAATAACGCAGATACCGATAATATCACTTTAGGACAAAGGTTTATATCAATGAAAAATGCATGGAAGGTTTCAGGGATAGATAGGACTAAAAACGGACTATTGGTTTTATGGTGTGAATTGGATTCTATCATTTCTAGTGATGATTTAGAGAATGAAATTGCCAATGCTGGAGATTATGTATATACTATTGAAATTACCAACGGAGAAACTGCAAGTATTCAGGAAGCAAGCACATTACAGTTAAATGCACAGGTTAAACTTAATGATAATATAGTTGAAAAAGAAGTAATTTATTCAAGTGATAATCCTTCTATTGCAACAGTTGATGAAAACGGATTAGTTACCGCTATATCAGCAGGAGATTGTATTATTACTGCTTCATTGGCAGAAAATCCAAATGTATATGATACTATTACTATTACAGTTACAGCATTACCAGAGCATAACTATGCAGTAATTATTTCGGGTAGTACATCTATAGTCAAGACCAAGACAGCAACATATACAGCGACATTTACTGATAATGGATTGCCAATTACCCAAGAATCATTTTTCTATATCACAGCAGATGATGGAGTATCTACAACAACACTAGCAACAATACAAAGTCAAGACCCGACAGCTAATACCTGTGTAGTAAAAGCTGGAAGTACATTAGGATACGTCAAGTTGTGGTGTAAGAATATAGAAGGTACTATTGTATCAGAACCATTCAGAATACAAATTAAAAATATATTCTAATAAAGTACGTCAAATTTGACACAGGGGGTGTGTCGTGAAATGCGACATACCCTTTTTTATGTATTTTGAATATATTGTAATGAAGTCAATTTAGGGGGAATCCTATGGTATATAGCAGTAAAAATTTCAAAATTAATATTTCAGATAAAGAAAAAGAAGGACTAATTAAAAACTTAAAAATAGGCATATTATGTCAATTACAAAAAGAAGGATATTTTTCAAGTGAGCAAGTAAATCAAATGATTAAAGAAATAAATTCATAAAGTTACTTGCACATCTTTTATATTTATATTATATTAAAATCAAAAAACAAAGGAAGGTGCAAGTATGAAAAAAAGGGTATGTGCATATTGCAGGGTGTCAACAGATAAAGATGACCAGATAAACTCTTTTAATTCGCAAAAACAATTCTTTGAAGAATACATAAGAAAAAATGAAGAATGGGAATTGGTTGAAATATATGCAGATGAAGGTATTACTGGAACATCCACAGAAAAAAGAACAGAATTCCTAAGAATGATTGACGATGTAAAGTATAAAAAAATTGACTTGATTCTTACAAAAGAAATATCAAGGTTTGCTAGAAACACGCTTGATAGTATATACTATACACGTAAACTTAAAAATATGGGTGTAGGTGTCATATTTATCAATGATGGTATTAACACTCTCGATGAAGACGCTGAATTAAGATTAACTATAATGGCAAGTTTAGCGCAGGAGGAAAGCAGGAGAATTTCTCAAAGAGTGAAGTGGGGGCAAAAAAGGCAAATGGAAAAAGGCGTTGTTTTTGGCAGAGAATTATTGGGTTATAATCTAAAAGACGGTGTCTTAACTATAAACGAACAGGAAGCCGAAATAGTACGAATGATATTCCATAAATTCACAAATGAAGGTAAAGGAACACACGTAATAGCAAGGGAATTGTATGAAGCGGGAATTAAAACTAAAAGAGGTAATTTGAATTGGAGTAATACAATGATTTTGAAGGTTTTAAGGAACGAAAAATATGTTGGTGACTTATGCCAGAAAAAAACTATTACTCCAGATTTTTTAAGTCATAAAAAGAAGTACAACAAAGGGCAGGAAGAAATGATTTATATAAAAAATCATCATGAACCTATTATTTCAAGGGAACTATGGGAAGCAACACAGCAGGAATTAGAGAAAAGAACAACTTCAAGAGAACAAAAAAGCAAATACAGTAACCGCTACTGGTGTAGTGGTAAAATATTTTGTGGTATATGTGGCAGTAGATTTGTTGGCAGGTTAAAAAAGTTAAAAAATGGTGATACATACAGAGCATGGAGATGCCAAAAAGCCGCTGAGCATGGCAGAGAAAAAATTGACAAATGGGGTAATACTATTGGTTGTAATCAGGAAAGTATTAACCATGTTGTTTTAGGGGAAATCATAGGATTTATTCTAAAAAATATAATTGCAGAAAATAAGGAACAAATTATTAGTGACATTAAGTCACTTATTAAAAAAGTTGAAAAACCTGTAAAAGTAAAAAACACCGATACTTTAGTAAAACAAATTGAAAGTATAAACAAGAAGAAACAGAAGTTAATTGATAGTATGATTGAGGGTATTATATCTAAACAAGATATGGTACTAATGAATGAAAAATACGATAAAGAAATAGAGGAATTAAAGCAAAAAGTGAAGGAAATAGAAGAAGCCAACATTAATAATCAAAAACAAGCAGATATGCTTAAATCATATATTGATAGAATAAATGAAATGGTAAATGCTTTAGAATATCAAAGTGCTGATGAATTATATAAAAAAATGGTTGATAAAGTTGTAGTACATAAAGGCAAAATATTAGAAGTGTATTTGAATTGCCTTTTTAATCCTATAAAAGTTAGGTATAATGCAACAGGTAAACTTAATTACAAAATTGAAGTAGATTGGCTTAATAGTGAGCAATTTTGAAAACGATATACCAATATCATTTAATATAGCCCTTGCCTGGGGAGTTACCATTGAAAACCTTTGACTTAAATACCTTAAGGAGGCAGCTAGCTCACCATCCGGCCCGCCTGATTTAATTTTTTTATAGTAGCGATATAGTAGAATAAATTTAAAAATACACGCCTTTTTTAGACACGATAAGCCATAATTAATAGGATTTTAAGATATTTTAAGGTAGAATTGAATACATTATACAAAAAAATAATCACATTTTATTACATGTCTTTTATATAGTGATTAAAAATTTATGCATAATCTTTTATTCTATTTATATTTTACATCTCATAACACAAACTTTTCTATCCCCTATTTCCTGACAATATTCTATAAAATCTTCATCCTGTCTGAAATTATCAAATGAGTAGCCATTTTTTACTATGTAATCGTAAATTTCCCTTGAGAACAGGATATCCCAGGCTTCCTCATTTACATTAGGAAGTTTATGCATCTTAACTTCATTATATATTTCTTTGTTGTCACCTAATAGTATAACCCTGAACTCCTCGTCTTCTTTGTATATTATATATGACATAGTAATTCTCAATATATCCTCAACTGCAAGACCTCTATCCTCTAACAGCATCTTTTTTAAATCTTCATTCAGGTACAGCATTTTATGGTTGTTAAGGTAGTTGGTTAATTCTTTATAGCTCTTGTTGTGGCGCAACTTCTTTAGATCTATCTTTAAAAACACCGGTTCATCATTTTCAAACAGCACCAGCGTGGCTTCATCTTTGTCCACATACCAAATCTCATTTGTATCGACATAAACTATGTCACCAACCAGTTTCTTTTCGTTAAATACAGGGAAAATGAAAGGATTGTCTTTGAAAAATTTTACACTTTTAATGGTAACCTTATGTGATTCTTTTATAGTAACGGTACAAGGCTCCCCTCCTATATCTTTATCCACAATAACAACCTTGCCTGTATCTGTACAGTACATATAATTCATTTTGCTTGATACAATTAAATCTCTTTTTTGTAAACCTAAAAGCTTTTCTAACCTTCTTAATTTATGATTTTTAAGATATTGAATTAAATTTATTTTTACACCAGGATTTTGTTGCAAGTTGCCGGTTAACCTGTATTTTAGATTTTTTGAAAACTCAGTTATCTTCTGTTTACTTTTCTCATATTGAATTGTTGCAACCCTGGAAGATATCATGTCCATTAGACCTTTTATCCCGTCACTTACATCTTTATGTAATATACCTTCTTTTTTTACTCCTTCTTTCTTTCTGGCTATTACTTTAGGCGATACAGATCTATACTCCTCTGGTAATAAGTTTATATCTTTCTTATTACCCATAAAAATCACTCCTTTTTAAAAAGTATATCAATTAAGATTAACACATATAAAAATTCATCCTGGCACTTAATAAATATTATTTTTTTTTTACAATGTCAAGTTATCTCTTTTTTCATTGGCATATTTTAAAAATTACCTTTTAAAAACCTGCCCCTAATTAACATTCTCAAAAGATTAATTTTTTTGTCAAACTTTTAAATAATGCAAATTTTATTTATAGTTATGATACAAACTATTATATGAATATTATATTATATAAAATTGTATTAATCAATTGAGGTTAGGAAATATGTCAAAAATCGAGCTTTTAAATGACATAATTGAATATCTGATAACAAAAGCCATGGAAGATTGGGAAATATTTAAAAAAGAAGTGAGGGAGGATTATGAATGACAAAATAAATTATATTCCTCCCTTAGTTAGCTGCAATAATCTTGAAAGCTTTGTCAGTTCTCATAAAACCATTGGGAAAAGCGGTCTTGACCTTGGAGGGTACATACGGGTCTCCACAAAAAAAGAAGCTCAAATTACATCTATAGAGAATCAGAAAAAAGTTTTAAAGGAATGGGCAAATATAAACGGATACAACCTGCTAAAATTTTATACGGATATTAAAAGCGGCAGCTTCTCTTACCTCAGAAATGAAATGCAGCTGCTAAAAGAGGATGTAAAATCAGGAATAATAAAAGGCGTTGTAGCAAAAGAAATCTCCAGAACTTCCAGGGACATTATGGATGTGCTGGAGTTAAAAAGAACTTTAGAAAGCCACGGCGCTTTTTTTATATCCTTAAAAGAAAATTACGACAGCAGGACGGATGATGATGAGTTTTTGCTGATAATTTATGCAGCCCTTGCCCAAAAAGAGCGGAAAACAACTGCCGGCAGGGTGAAAATAACACAAATGCTAAAGGCCCGGGAAGGCAAAACCAACGTCCCTTCTCCTGCCTTCGGGTATAAATTGTCCCCAGACAAGCAGTATCTTGTTATTGATGAGGAAAAAGCAAAAATATACAGATTTATTGTTGAAAAGTTTTTGGAGGGCTGGGGACAGCTTAAAATATGCAAATGGCTAAACCAGCAAGGCATTCCGCCAAAAAGGGCAAAATGTTGGCACACAAATACCATAAAGTCAATTTTAATGAACCCTGTTTATCTTGGAATTACAATATACAACGCCACAACTTTAATAAGGGACAGCTCCGGAAAACAAAAAAGAGTGGTCCGCCCTAAGGAAGAGTGGATAGTGCGCCACAACACCCACCCTCCCCTTATAACCCCGGAGGAATACAATCAAATTACAGATATAATTGAAAACCGAAAAAAAAAGTTTTGCAGAGAGTGGACTAAAGAAAAGAAATATTTATTATCAGGAATCCTCTACTGCAGCGTATGTAAAGGAAAAATCTATGGAGGCAGACAAACTACCCCTGATAAATCAAAGGTTTTTTACTACTATGTGGATCAAAACAGATATGGCCTTTGTAATACCAAAACCAAGTATTGGAATATGGAAAAGGTTGATAATGCCGTTTTAGCTGAAATTAAAAAGTTTTTTGAAGATAAAAATTTAATTAAGAAAATAATAAAAGAAAAATATATGTTAAGAAATAAAAATATCAGCGAAAAACACATAAAACAACTGAAGACAAATCTCCATTCAATAAATACGGCTATAAAAAAACAGCAGGAAGCCTACGAAAAAGATGTTATTTCCATTGAAGAATACGGTATCAGAATGAAACAATTGAGGAAAGAAAAAAAAGAAGTTACCAGCAAAATTAATATAATAAAAGAGATAAATGAAAGTGGTTTTAAATTAGATAAAAAGCTGGAATTTATTACAGAAAAAGTTTTGAGTACTTTAGAAAACCTTGAGAAAGCTGATTACCATGTGAAGAAATTTATCTTAAAAAAGCTGGTTAGAAGTGTCGAAATCAGTAAGGAATATACAGTTAAAATACATTTTACATTTGAATTGTAAACTGCTTAAAGGGCACTAATAAATGTTTAAAATAAACATTTTAAAACTCGCTAAAAAAATATTAATACACTATAACACACTATAAAACACATTAAAAAAATACACTATAAAAACATTAAATCCGGTCCGCCGAATTGTGTAATTATAACTTTTGCCATTCTAGGATCCGGATTTTTTATTTTCACAGGATATTCTAGTTTTTTCTCATATATCCACACTTTCTATCTCTCCTCTCCTGCAAGACTAAAATTAAAACTATAATTCCATGGCCATGGGTTGTTTATCCACTGCCACGGATATTGACTACAGGATCTGAATGAATACAATGGCCCATATAATCTTTCATACATGCTTCTTAGCATGGCAGCCTGAGTAACTATAGCATTGTATTTGCAAAGAGCTTCCCTGTCATTTGGATGTGTATCAAGATAAAGCTGAAGATCCACAGCCATAAAATCAAGGGCAGTCAATTGCTTTAAAAGTTCATTCCTATTATGCATATTTTACCCTCCTCTAACTTAGCCTTCTATTAATCCCTGGGTGGTCTGTAATTTTTATCGACGCCTCTGTAGGGGCTATATAATTCTGGAAATGCAGTGCCTCTTTTTAACGCTTCAATTGGCGGATAAAGACTGCATAATTTTTGGAAAGGAACATATGCCCTTGCAAGTCTCACATTTCTTAAAACAGTTTCCTGGGGTATGCAGGGCGCAGGGTGCATAGAATACATTCCCGGCATCCCCCTTTCCTCTGCCCATATTTCTGTCATAATCACAGTCCTCCTCTTTTATTGTCCTATAAGGACTATTCTAACATCTAATATACATAATATTACGAGGTCTGTGAAATAGTTACATTTTTATTAACGCTCTGCATCTTTTACTTTTTTAATTGAAAGATTGCCAATGCTTCTTTTGCTTTCTTCCTTCTCTTCTACCTCTATATCTTCCATTTCACTCATATATTTTGCACCAGCAATTATAAATATTGAAACAGAAGCAATAAGTACAATTGCACCTATAACCCCTCTGTCCGTTAATACAACTGCACAAAGACCTAAAACTGCACTTGCTGTATACATGACACCTACCGATTGCTTTTGGGAAAGCCCCATGTCTATGAGCCTGTGGTGTAAATGCTCCCTGTCAGGCTGCATAATAGGTTTCCTTTTTAAAATTCTTCTGATTATCGTAGAAATAGTGTCAAATAGCGGCAGTCCTAAAACCAACAGAGGTATTGCTATGGAAAAGGCCGCATATGTCTTTATCATACCTTGAATAGAAACAACAGCTAAAGTAAATCCTAAAAAAGTTGAGCCTGTGTCTCCCATGAATATTTTTGCAGGGTTAAAATTATATGGTAAAAATCCAAGAGTTGCACCGGCTAAAATTGCTATAATGGTGGCATCACTAGATTCCCCGTTTAAAATTGAAATGAAAAACAGTGATAAATAAGATATAGAAGATACCCCTGCAGCAAGTCCGTCAAGCCCGTCTATTAAATTTATTGCATTTGTTATCCCAATAATCCACAATACAGTAATTACATAAGATGTTATATCATTTAATTGTGATACACCTTCACTTGCAAAAGGGTTGGTGAGATTTGTAATCCTTGTATTTGAAATAAACACCACACATAATGCTGCAATTATTTGAAATACAAGTTTAAACCTTGCACCTAATTGTTTTATATCATCAACAATTCCAATCCCCACTATAATAAGCGCCCCTATAAGCAGCCCTAAAAGCTCTCTGTCCGGAAGTATTCCTGAGGCACCTAAAAATGTACTTACCACCCCAAACATTAAAGACACAACAAATCCAAGAAAAATCGCCATACCTCCCAGCCTTGCAATGGGCTTATTGTGCATTCTCCTTGTGTCTTTAGGGATATCTACAGCCCTTATTTTAAAAGCTAGCTTCCTCACCGCCGGTGTGGATGAAAAGGCTACAATAAATGCCAGAGCAAATAGAATAATATATTCGTAATTCATAAATTAACACCTTCTTTTGTATTAGGATTTTACTTTTGTAATTTAAAATCCTTAATGGTATCTTTGGTGAAATACAGTCCTTAATAAAATATTTTTAAAATATACACTTTTCCAATTTTACTTTTTTAGTCAAGTATATTTTATTATACTATACCAATTCCAAATATACCATATCATTTTTAAATTAAATCTGCCATTACAGCTTTTTAATGTTTTCATATTTAATGACCCTGACGCTTGCCTCCTTTAAAAGATCCATGGCAATTTCATCAGGGTAATCTCCTTTGAAAACAATTTTTTCTATTCCTGCATTTATAATCATTTTTGCACATAGCACACATGGCTGGTTGGTAACATACATAGTTGCACCTTTTACACTTACTCCTGAATATGCAGCCTGGACTATTGCATTTTGCTCTGCATGTATAGCCCTGCACAGTTCATGCCGCTGCCCGGAAGGAACTTTATACTTCTCCCTTAAACACCCAACTTCCTCACAGTGCTTGCAGCCTGTAGGAGCACCATTGTATCCTGTGGCAAGAATCCGCTTATCCTTTGCAATCAAAGCTCCTACCTGACGCCTTAAACAAGTGGACCTGGTTTTTATAAGTTCCACTATATCCATAAAATACTCATCCCAAGACGGCCTCATAAAACCCCCTCCATATATTTGACTTAAAAATATTTATTTTGTTCCAAATAATCTGTCTCCGGCATCCCCAAGACCTGGAACAATATAACCTTTTTCGTCTAAAGTTTTGTCAACTGCAGCAGCATATATGGTAACATCAGGATGTTCTTTGTTTATTGTCTTTATCCCGTCCTCTGATGCAATTATGCACATAAGCTTTATACTTTTTACTCCTTTTTCTTTTAAGTACTGTATAGCCAAAGATGCCGAACCGCCGGTGGCAAGCATGGGATCCAAAATAACAATCTCCCTTTCTTCTGCATCTTCAGGCAGCTTGCAATAATATTCCACAGGCTTTAATGTATCAGGCTCCCTGTACAAACCTATGTGACCTACTTTAGCCATGGGCAAAAGATTTAATATCCCGTCTGCCATTCCAAGCCCGGCCCTTAGTATAGGTACAATTCCCAGTTTCTTGCCTGATAAAACTTTTGCCTTTGCCACTCCCACAGGAGTCTCTATTTCCACCTCTTTAAGAGGCATTTCCCTTGTTACTTCATACCCCATCAGCATGGATATTTCTAAAACAAGTTCCCTGAATTCTTTTGTTTTGGTATTTTTATCCCTTAACAGCGATATCTTGTGCTGGATTAGAGGATGATCTAAAACAATAAGGTTTTCCATTTCTGCCACTCCTATTATCGGTTTATTCCTTTATATACTTTTTTTCTATTTCACTAATTTTATCTATCCTCTTTTTGTGTTTCCCGCCTTCAAACTCAGAGTTAAGCCAAGTTTCTACTATATCCAGGGCAAGTCCAGTTCCTACCACCCTGGCTCCTAAAGCAAGGACATTGCAATCATTGTGCTCCCTGGCCATTTTTGCCATATAGCTGTTTGTGCAGACAGCAGCCCTTATCCCTGGAACTTTATTGGCCGCCATTGAAATTCCAAGACCTGTTCCACATATTATAATTCCTCTGTCACATTTACCCTCTTTAACTGCCTCTGCAACTTTTAGCCCGTAATCGGGATAGTCAACAGAGTCACAACTGCATGTCCCAAAATCAATGCATTTAATATTCTTTTCTTCTAAATATTTGATTACTTCTTCTTTTAATTCATAACCTGCATGATCGCTTCCAATTGCTATTACCATACGAACCTCCGTTATTAAGAATATATTGTATAATATTAGACTCCCCGTGTCAAAAAACCTCTTGGATTAATTTAGCTTATTTTTTTCTATTTTAAAAATTCAAATATTATTAGCATCTCTCTTTCTTATATTATTTCTTATATTATTAGCTTCTCTCTTTTATTATTAGCTTCCCTCTTTCTTTAGTTTTTCTATCAGCTCATCAATAAGATGCTTTAATTCTTTTGCACAGCTTTTATATTCTTCCTCACCCATTCCATAAGGGTCTTGCACATCCAAACTTTCATCTGTTTTTTTGTACCCTGAAACATATTCCTTTAAAGTCCATATTTTAGACTCTGCCTCAGGCACAACAGATAAAATTATTTTTTTGTGTCCCTCTGTCATTGTAAGTATTATATCTGCTTTTTTTAAATCCTCTTCGCCAATTGTCTTTGCCTTATGACCGCTTATATCAATTCCAAAAAGCTCTTTTACAGCCTTTTGGGCTTTAGGATTTGCACCATCCCCGCTAAATGCAGATACTCCGGCAGAAAAAGCCCTGACACCTTCCAGCTTTTCCTCCCCTAAAACGACATGGTTAAATATTCCCTCTGCCATAGGGCTTCTGCATGTATTTCCGGTACACACAAAAAGAATGTTTTTCATTAGGTCTTCTCCTTTTCCTGATATATAGGTATATCATCAAATATAGTATATCACCAAATATACAGGTATACCACCAAGTTATACTACTATATGTGCTACTATATATTGATATATAGTAAAATATATAGCGCCATATATTAATGTATATATCAATATATGCATTGATATATGTATACACTATATGTGTATTATTTTGTAGCCTGCCGCCTTTCGCATCCTGTTCATTACTGCAAAACCTATTCCCTTATCATCAATTGCTTCAGCCAATATAATCTGTACCCCTAAATCGTCAAAATCCCTCAAAGCTTTAAAAAGATTAGAAGCAATGGTTTCAGGCTCTAACCTGTCTCCTAATGAAATCACCACTGCCCCGTTATACAAATTTTTAGTTTGCTCTGTCGAGAGAACCCCGACAGACAACCCCTTTTCCTTATATTCTCCTGCTATGGCATTGATTTTTCCTACAACATCTGAAACTTCCCCTTCAACCACGATTAGCTCTGCCTTAGGGGAATAGTGCTTATATTTCATACCTGGGGATTTTGGAATAAGCCCGTCCAAATCCTTTTCTGTCAGAGAGGGGTCAACATCTACTTTCCCTAAAAATTCCTCCAGCTGTTCTTTGGAAACACCGCCGGGTCTTAAAATTACAGGCGGCCAAAGGGTAATGTCCAAAACCGTTGACTCCACTCCTATATCTGAATTACCGGCTTCTATAATAACATCCACCCTTCCATTTAAATCATCAATAACATGCTTTGCCGTTGTAGGGCTAGGTCTTCCTGACAAGTTGGCACTTGGAGCCGCTACAGGAAGTTTTGCCTCCTCTATAAGGCTTAAAGCTATTTTATTTTTTGGCATTCTTACAGCCACAGTATCTAAACCTGCTGTAACGCTGTCAGGAACGTTGGACGTCTTTTTCCCCACCAAAGTCAAAGGTCCCGGCCAAAATTTATCCATAAGCTTTAGGGCATCGCAAGGTATGTCCACCATTAAATTGTATATTTCTTCCTTGCAGGCTATATGTACAATCAACGGGTTGTCCGAAGGTCTGCCCTTTGCCTCAAATATCTTTAAAACAGCTTTTCCGTTTAAAGCATCAGCCCCAAGACCATAGACTGTCTCTGTGGGAAAAACCACCAATCCTCCTTCTTTTAATACCTTAGCTGCATATTTTATTTTTTCAAAATCTATATTATTTTCATCTATTTTAAGTATTTCTGTTTTCAACTCCACTTACTCCCGTACAATTAATTAAGCATTGATATTATTATACCACAAATTATCCCAGTTACATTACCCAGTGACGGCAATCTTCCCATATAAAGTTTTTTTGACTCAATTATAAGTTCAGCATGTACCACATAAAGCATTGCTCCTGCAGCAAAAGCCAGGCATATTCCTACAAAGTCTGTGGATACTTTTCCCAAAATTGCCCCTAACAGGGTTCCTAAGCCCATGGGGGCACCGGACAAAAGGGTAAGGAAAAAAGCCTTTTTTGAACTGTATCCTCCCAGCTTCATTGGAACTGCCATTGCAATCCCTTCAGGAATATCGTGTATCACAATCACCGCAGTAAGTATAATCCCAAGACTCACAGATGCTTCAAAACCTGCCCCTATGGCAAAACCTTCAGGGAAATTGTGGATGGCTATTCCTATCGCCATCAGTATTCCTGCCCTTAAAAGCCCTGTTGTTTTTATATCGGTATTTCCAGCCGTCTTTCTGCCTAAAACTTTCTTTTCGCTTAAAGCTGCCTTTCTGCTTACAATTGCCTTACTACCAACAACTGTCTTTTTGCGGCCTTTTTTATTGATAATTTCTTCAACACATACAATTGACAAAACACCTGCAGCCACGCCTGCAAGTGTCAGTATTATTCCTCCAAACCCTATGGCTTCAGGGAGCAGTTTAAAGCAAACCACCGCTGTCATAAGCCCTGCTGAAAATTCTAGTACAAAACTTAAAAGCCGCTTATTTATCCCACTTACAAAAAAAACAGTCAGACCGCCTATACCTGTACCTATCATTCCTGACAAAAGACCTGTCAAGGTTACTTTTAGTAAATAATTCACATGTGTCACCCAGCACCCTCATAATATCCCTATATTATATTCAGGTGCCCAATACATTATTTACCATTACCTTCCCCGCTGGCAAGTTTTTCACTTTGGTCAGTTGTAATAAGTGCATCTATTATTTCATCTATTTCACCATTTAGCACATCTTCAAGTTTATAAATTGTAAGCCCTATTCTGTGGTCTGTAATTCTCCCCTGAGGGAAATTATATGTCCTTATCCTTTCACTCCTGTCACCGGTTCCCACCTGACTCTTTCTTTCCTGGGCAATATCCCCTTCCTGCTGCTGCCGGGCAATTTCATAAAGCCTTGACCTTAGGATGGTCATGGCCTTATCCCTGTTTTTGTGCTGTGACCTCTCATCCTGGCATGTAACAACCATTCCCGTCGGGATATGAGTTATCCTTATGGCGGAGTCAGTTCTATTAACATGCTGTCCCCCTGCTCCAGATGCTCTGAATGTATCAATTCTCAAATCATTTGGATCTATTTCTATATCAATTTCTTCCGCCTCAGCTAAAACAGCTACTGTAACCGTAGATGTGTGGACTCTTCCACTCGCCTCTGTTGTAGGAACTCTTTGTACCCTGTGCACACCGCTTTCATACTTTAATTTGCTGTATGCACCTTTACCCTTAATTAAAAATATAACTTCCTTAAACCCGCCTATTTCCGTTGGATTGGAATCAAGTATCTCTGTACTCCACCTTTGCTTTTCAGCATACTTAGAGTACATCCTAAAAAGGTCTGCTGCAAAGAGGGCAGCTTCATCTCCGCCTGCGCCTCCCCTTATTTCAACAATTACGTTTTTATCGTCATTAGGGTCTTTAGGCAGGAGTAAAATTTTTAATTCTTTTTTCACCTCTTCAAGATGTCTCTCAGCTTCTTTAAGCTCTGCCTCAACCATCTGCTTAAATTCCCTGTCAAGCTTTTCACCAAGAAGCTCTTTTGCCTCTTCTATTTCTTTGTTTATCTTTTTATATTCCCCATATTTTGCAACAATCTCTTCTAAATCCGAATGTTCTTTCATCAGCTTTCTGTATTCATTTTGATCCCCTAACACTTCCGGATCAAGAAGCTTATTATTTATTTCCTCATATCTGTTTTCTGCAGCTTGAAGTTTATCAAACATATTACACCCCTGGTTTCTTAACAATATTTAAAATTCCCAATGAAATATTATATCACGAATTTGTATTTTATACTAGCATTGTTATTTGATTGGGAATTAATGGTCGGTGTAAATAAAAACCCCTGAAGATAGTTCTCCAGGGACTTTAAATAAATTTCATCCATCTTACCCCGCTGCCTCAATGGATTTATTGCACTGTATTTACATTATACACATATTCATTTTACAAGCATTTTTTATAATTTGAATTTATTTTATGATTTCAATGTATCCATTTTGGGCTTCTGCTATAATATTCACTTTATTGCCAAAGCTCTCATATCCATTACTTTCTGCTTCAACAAAATTATTTTTCATCTGCTTGCTTATATTTTTATACACCATCTCCGGTATTAAAAGATTAATTTCCCCATTTGTAGCATGCGCTTTAACTTTATATCCCCTAGTGTCCATATCATTCATATTGACTTTTATTCCTGAATTTTGGGTGTTTAAATTCATGTTTATAATTGAAGAGCCTTCATAGTGGTGAATATTCTCAACCAATATCCTGCCGTTTCTGGTTGAAGCATTGAGATTTTCAGTTTTTATGTGTTTTATCTCTATAACTGAGTTGTCGGTATTAATATCTATGTCCTTTCCTATAATGTACCCAAATTGTATTTTACCGTTTTTATTTGAAACACTCAGTTTGTCACTTGTAACACCCATAAGGTCTATACTGCTGCTGCTTGTAGCTGTTTTAAAATCTCCTGCCTGTACATCTTCAACATATATCTTTCCGTTCTTGGTTGTGAGACTCAATTTTTTAAATTTTATAACCGGCAAAAATATTTCATGGGAAACACTTATATTACCTATCTTATTGTATTTTGCGGATACCAAATTGTCGCTTTGGGAAAAATTTAAAATTTCATCAGCATTGTCCTGAGGGCTTTTTATTACAGTTCTTATTTTTATGTTATTATCCATATGCTTTTTAACCAGAATATGTCCATTCAACCCTTCAACTTCAATTTCCATATCTTCATTTACATTTTCTATTTCAAAGGTTTTAGTCACAGCTTTGTAATTTCCGAAAATATCAAATGCATTTATATTTACAACACTTCCCACAAAGTCTACTATTTTATCTGCAACTCCCATGGTAGCATACGCTACGCCTTTTCCAACCTTCTCCATTTTAGATGCAAACTCTTCAACAGCTTTGTCAAAATCCTTTTGTTTATAGGTCTTTTTAAATTCATTCTTCCAGTCATTTAACTTATCTTTAACTTTTGTAATTTCTTCGTTAAAATTAACCTTTTTATCTTTTTTCTTAAGAAAATCATATTCAGTACTCTTTGAATCCGGACCTATAGCTTCAAGAAGCCTTGCTGCTTCTTCGCTGGTGATCTTTCCTTCTTCCAGCATTTTAAGTATATACATCTTTTCCTCACTAAATGGCATAATCAGTATCCTCCTTTTTTTGGTTTTTACCATCAGAATAAACAATTATTGTTTCAACAATTCAAGAGCTTCATCAACAGATATCTCTCCATTATTCAATCTGTCCAAAATTTCTTTTCTGTCTATTGACTCATATACTCTATCATCAACTTTATGTCCTAAAGCCATTACCACATCTTCAATTTTATTTTTAACTGTAGGATATGAAATTCCCAATTCTTTCTCTATTTCTTTTATATTCCCCCTGCACTTGATAAATACATCGATAAATTCTTTTTGCTCAGGAGTAAGCCTGCAAAACTTACACAAATCAAAATCTCCTTCAATGGTGGTTTTACATTTAGAGCACCTGATTTTAGTTATTGAAGTGTCACCGCCGCATACAGGACATTTGCCCAACACTTCCCTGTTCATATAATCACTCCTCATATTTATTCACATCTTTCTTTCATTATATTTATTATAATAATATATTATTTAATATTTGTCAATTGGGCATTAAATATTTTTAATTTTTAAGTTAATTTTATTAATTTTATTTTTCAATGCAGCCTTTTTTCAAAGTAAACCGGTAAATTTTTTTTAAAATAATTGAAGTAAAAATTAAATCGAAGTGCAAAAAAACACACTAAAATGAAGTGAAAAATTATATATGGCATTTATCACATTTAAAAATTTTAGATATGACATTAGAAAAAGGCATGATAAAAGGTATGATTTTAGAAAGAGGTTTTTGACTCTCTTTCTTTTTTTGAAAAAACACAGCCGCAATAATCTTGCCGGTACAAGTTGTATTTTTTTGATAAATCAATGGAATTTTTAAAACCATTATTCTTTTTAAAATCAGCTGCTAAAAATTTGACATTATATTTGTCTTGCAGTGTTTGTCCAATTTCATTAATCATATCAGCATTTTTTAAAGGACTTATTGACAGCGTTGAGGTAAAATAACCAAACTTGTTTTCAGCGGCATACACAGCTGTTTTTTCCAGTCTCAGTGCAATACACTGTTTGCACCGCTCACTTCTTTCGCCTAAATTTTCCAGTCCTTTGACTTTTTCATAAAATAAGTGGCTTTCATAACCTGTTTCTGCAACTTTTATATCAAGCCCCATTTTAGGTATGAGACGAATTTGCTCCTGCAATCTCTTGTTATACTCTTCTTCCGGGTATATATTGGGATTAAAATACAATATCTCCAAATTGAAAGTTTCGCTTAGCACATTTAAAACATGTGTACTGCACGGTGCACAGCAGCTGTGGAGCACCAATTTAGGACGGTGCCCTTTGCTCTTTATGTTCTCTATTTCTGCAGTCATCAGTTTGTGATAATTAATTTTGTTCATTTTTCTTCCTCTTTTCTCAAAGCTAAAGCATTCTTACTGTTTTCTTTCAGTTTTAATTGTATTTTTTATATTTATATGTTTGTTATTCTTTACGCTGCCTGTATTTATATGTCTTAACATTGTCTGTTTACATGCTGCCCCTATAACAACACGGCATCTAAAAATTTCTTCCCGTCTGAGTCCACGGGAACAACCTTCATCCCTAAAGCTTTTTCCACCTGGGAAATCGTTACATCATCCAAAAAAACATCTTCTCCCACCCGGAGCATATTTGAAGGTATCATTAGCGTTTTCCCCAATTCTTCCCCTTTATCCAGCCTTTCTTTTATTTGCTTAATTAAATCCTTTCCTGTAATTAAGCCGGACACCGTTATGGTTTCCCCAAAAAAATCATTCCGTATGCAAACTACGTTAATCTCTATGTGGGGAAATGCCTCGGTTATTTTTTTTGCAAAATCATTTATTGCAGCATAAGCCAGCTTTCCGGTAGCTATTGTTAACTTATTCTTTATATTATTTGAAAGGCTGTTATAATCCTTACGGCGCTTAATATTGTGCAGGGCTTTATAAAACTCGTTTATAAAACTTCTCATCATCCCAACGCCGTTTTCAATTTGAAGATAGCCATCATACCTGTTTTCTTCCGGAAAATCACGCTCCGCCATAATATACCACTCATCACTGGCATGTATAAAATGCAGTCCATATTTATTATAAAATTCCTGCTGCCGGCTTTCAATCATATCAATAACCCTGTCTGCATCCTGCCTGTTAAACATTTCAAGTTTAAAAAGCCCGTCCCTGTACTTTGTAACACCTGCAGGAACAACCGACACACTTTTTAAATAAGGCAAAAACTTAGATAAATCATCAATGGAACGCTTAAGTTCCTCCCCGTCATTAACATTTTTACAAAGCACTATCTGACCGTTCATTTCAATGCCTGCTTTATAAAAGGTTTCAAGATATTTCAGCTTCTCCCCTGCAAACCGGTTGTTCAGCATTTTAGATCGCAATTCAGGGTTTGTGGTGTGTATTGAAATGTTAATTGGCGCTAAACGGAACTTAACTATCCTGTCAACATCTTTCTGGCTCATGTTGGTGAGGGTAATGTAGTTTCCCTGTAAAAATGACAATCTGGAATCGTCATCTTTAAAATATAATGTCTCCCGCATGCCTGGGGGCATCTGGTCAATAAAGCAGAAAATGCACTTATTGCGGCATGAACGGCAGGCGCTCATAAGGCCGCTTTCAAACTCAATACCCAAATCCTCTTCATAGTCTTTTTCAATTTCTAAAATCCACTCTTCGCCGTTTTGCTTTTTAATTAGAACCTCTATATATTCATTTGTAATAAGGTACCTATAGTCAAATACATCCTCTATTTCCCGGCCGTTTATTGTCAAAAGGATATCCCCGGCATTGATATCCATTTCATCAGCAATTGAATTTATGTGTACTTTTTTAATAACATGGCCTTGATATTTGTTTTTTTTCAACTTTATGTTCCTTTCAATATCAATGGTTATTTTTGCTAAATATATCAGCTTACCGTATTTTCTTTTAAAAATATAATAACTCAGCATTTTGCCGATGGCAAGTTTTTTGTAAAAGGGCATCACCTATTGCACCTCTCTTCTCTTGGTTCATACAGTATTCCTTGATCGCCCTCATAATGCTTTGTATGAATAAACAAATTATCAAATATTACGTCAGGAATACCTTCCGGGAAAGCCTTACATGTTCTCTTTGGTCTAGCATGCATTAAATTTTTAAATCCCAGTGGGATTTAAATTCCTATATCCTCAATATTCAAAAAGAGAATTTAAAAATTCTGTTTTTCATTCCTCCCTGCTCATCATGGTTCGGAATAAAACCACAGTTATTTGACTTTAAAGCAATAAAATGTTATTCTAAATATAGAAAATCCGAATACCTTTTGGTAATGGGGGAACCAATTTTCAGGGGTGAATCTTAATTTTTTAAGAAGGGCTGCTTGGTGGTCCTAACCCGTCAGCTAACCCCATAGGATGTAACCAAGCGTATGACAAACTCATTTTTGAGTAGGGTGATGCGCTTTTTTCATTTTAACTGTTTGGCATTAAACAAAGGCCCAAGGGAAAAACGCCTTTGGACCTTTGTTTAAGCCAATACATAAAAGAAGGGAAGGTGAGTTTTACTCTTATATTTTGATTAAAAATAGCTAAAATGAAAAGCGCCACCATCATAATTTATAATATTTATGATGTGGAGGAGTTAAGTTGGAGTTAATTTTAAAAATTTGTATTGTTTTATTAGCTGGTGCAATAGGGGGTAAAATAACCAGTCACTTTAAACTTCCTAATGTATCAGGATACCTGGTGGCAGGACTGCTTTTAGGACCATCCTTTTTTAACTATTTAAGCAGTGGAGATATTAATTCCTTTACAATTATTAGTGAGTTTGCCCTGGGTATAATAGCATTTAGCATTGGCAACGAGTTTACCATAAAAGAAATGTCAAAGCTGGGAAAGTCCATAGCAATTATAACCTTTGCAGAAGTTGTAGGAGCTGTAGCTATAGTATTTTCCATTATGCACTTTTTGTTTAACCAGTCCTTTGCATTTAGCGCTGTAATTGCAGCTATGTCAGCATCTACAGCACCAGCAGCAACCTTACTGATAATAAGGCAGTATAATGCAAAAGGACCACTTACAAAAACCATTTTGCCTGTAGTAGCATTAGATGACGTATTTGGAATTGTTTCCTTCGGAATTGCAATGTCATTAGCCAAATTATCTGTAGGGAACCAGCAAACTTCTTTATTTAAAATGTTCAGCGGTCCTTTTATAGAAATAGGAGGCTCTCTCCTGTTAGGACTGGTACTGGGTATTTTATTGTCCCTAATTACTAAAAAAGCTAAGGGCAGGGACGAAATGCAGGTAACATCTTTAGCAGCCATTGGAATTGCTGCAGGTCTGGCACACTATCTCAATCTTTCACCTTTGCTTACCTGTATTATGATGGGAACAACATTGGTAAATTTAGCCCACAAGCCCCAGCGGGTTTTTGACTCAGTGGACGACTTTGCATCACCAATTTATGTGCTGTTTTTCACTTTAGCCGGAGCAAGTCTGGATATAAGCATACTTACTAAGGTTGGTTTGATGGGGGTGGCGTATATCTTTGCCAGGGCTGCAGGTAAAATGCTGGGTTCCTGGGTTGGAGCAAAATCAGTTAAAGCTGATCCTGCAGTAAGAAAGTACTTAGGTCTTTCCTTGCTTCCACAGGGAGGGGTGGCAATAGGGCTTTCAGTATTGGTAAGACAGCAGCTGCCGCAATATGCAACAGATATTACAACAATTATCATGTTTAGCATACTTGTGTACGAATTATTAGGACCGGTTTTTGCAAAGATTGCCCTGCAAAAAGCAGGAGAAATTGACGGTGGAAAGAAAAGAAGGGATTTAGCCAGTAAAAACAACGAAAATCCAAAAATAGCTTACTAAATCCGTACAAGGGAAGGTGAGTATCATTCACGTACTTTTTATAGTGTTAAATGAATTAGATTATTTAGACGATATCCTGGCGGGATTCGTTGATATTGGTTTAAGCGGTGCAACAGTTTTAGACAGCCAGGGTATGGCAAATATCATTGTCAAAAGCAGCAAAGAGCATTCTTTTCTATACGGGCATTTGAAAAAATTTATGCAAGACAGCCGGCCGTACAACAAAACCATCTTTACCGTAATAGAAAAGGAAGAGCTTTTAGATGAGGCTGTATCTGTTGTCCAAAACATTATAGGGCATGCTCCAAGACCCGGCGTGGGTTTTATGTTTAGCATCCCTATTGCAAAAATATACCCTATGGGAATAGAGGAGTAATAAATGTGTTTTTTGTGCTGTAAAAAACGTCTTATAGCTCCGATGGTTATAAGACGTTTTAATTTTAGTATTTTTATTTAAGTACACTGTCTGTTTTTTTATTACACATTATAAAACACTAATTACACTAATTTTTATAGGAGTTTGCCGTATTAACTATAAGTAAAACCTTCCCTCTGTATTCTCCTAGTGAAATCTTGCTTCCATCAACTCTTTCTACCTTAAAATCATATATGCTCATAATTGCCCTCCTTATTTTATTTTTACATATTTGATGCCTGACTCTGTTAAATCCGACATGTAAAAATTTTTAAGCAGCACCTTTTTATTATTCATACCAATTAAAAATAATTTTAAACAATAACTTGTTGCAATACATACTTTTTGTTATTATAAAAGTGACAAAATCAAAAAACTAAAAAACAAATAAGTAATAAATATTTAATAAAATAAACAGAAGGAGAAGTGTATGAAGCCGGCAAATATATTAGTAGTGGGAACTGGTGCAGTTGGAAGCTTTTACGGCGGAAAACTTTCTGTGGCAGGGGCAAATGTAAGTGCCCTTGTAAGGTCTGATTATGAATACTTAAAAGAAAATGGAATAAAAATAAAAAGTATAAATGGTGACTTTGTTTTTAAACCGGATGAAGTTGTACAAAAAGTTGACAACTACTCAAAAACACCGATTATATAATTGTTTCAACTAAAGTTATTCCAGGTATAAATGTAGAAGAAATAATACGTCCTAAAGTTGGAAAAAATACTGCTATAGTTTTAATCCAAAATGGCATTGATATTGAAGAGCCTGTCGCAAAGGCTTTCCCTGAAAATGAAATTATAAGCTGTCTTGCTTTTATCGGTGTATCAAAAACAGGTCCGGGACAAATTAATCATCAAGAATACGGCCGTATTGTCATAGGTAAATATCCAAAAGGAAAGTCAGAAAAAGTTGAAAAACTTCAAGAAATGTTTAATGCGTCAGATGTCCCATGTATAATAGATGAAAACATAGTAACTGCAAGATGGAAAAAACTCATCTGGAATGCTCCCTTTAATCCGGTATCCGTAATAGGCGGGGGAGTTACCACCGATGTTATTATAAATAACAGTGAATCTTTAAAACTTGTAAAAAATATAATGAACGAGGTTATAGACTTAGCAAATATTTACGGACACAATTTACCTAAAAACCTGGTGGATGAAAATATAGCACTTACTGTAAAAATGAAACCTTATAAAACAAGTATGTTATTGGATTATGAAAATAACCGGCGTCTTGAAGTGGAAGCTATTTTGGGGAATGCTGTAAGGCTTGCCAGAAAGAAAAACTTTCCAGTACCAAACCTGGAAGCAATATATGCTCTGCTTTTGCTTTTAACAGAAAACAATAGATAATAGATGAAAACCATACATAAAAATAAAATTTAAATAAATTTTCTGAAAAAAATAAGTTTTTTATAAAAATAATAGCATATACTGGTTAACTTTTGATATAATTGTAATAACAGATAGATAAAGTTTTATGTTGCTGATAAAATGTGTTGTTTATTTAAATATCATCAAGAAAGGGGGAATATGTTTGGCAGAATGGTGGAACGCCATACCAGACTTTGAGAAATTCTTTTGGTTTTTCGCTATACCTTTTACACTAATTTTTCTCATCCAATTAATAATGCTGTTTATAGGTCTTGGCGATGATGCCGGCGATATGCCGGGCGATGCTGACATGTTTGACGGCTCCGGTGTTTTAGACGGTTCTTTAGATGCTCCTTTAAAGGGTTCCGGTGTATTAGACGGTGGTGACCCGCCGGACGGTGTTGATATACCGGATGATGCTGATGACGGCATTTTTTCAAGTGTGTTTAAAGTACTGTCCATTAGAAATATCATAACCTTCTTTACCATATTTGGCTGGGCAGGCATCACATTTTGCAATATCGGGGCAGGTAAAATTATAACTGTTATTGCTTCTATTTTTCTTGCATTGGCAGTAACAATAGTAATATCAATGTTGTTTTTAACCATTATTCGCCTAACAGAAAGTGGAAATGTTAATTTACAAGATGCGGTAGGCCATATAGGAGAAGTATATGTGCCAATACCTGCAAATGAGTCGGGAATCGGCAAGGTACATGTAACTTTTAACGGGGTTTTCAGGGAAATAGATGCGGTAACCCCTGAAGAATCTCTACCCACAGGTACAAAAGTACTAATTATTAAACTTAGGGATGATGATACTTTTGTTGTAACAAAAACTGATATGAAAGGGTGATGGTATCATGTTATGTAAAATAGGACTATCAGGCAGTTTGTTAATTTTAGTTACCATTATTGTAGTTATGATTTTTTCTACTATAATAGCGCTATTCTCAAGGTACAAGAAATGTCCCTCGGACAAAATACTTGTAGTATATGGTAAGGTAGGCAAAAACAAAGAAGGTGGTACGCGTTCTGCAAAGTGTATTCATGGCGGAGCCGCTTTCATATGGCCTATAATCCAGGATTACAGCTTTTTAGACCTCAAACCAATATCCATTGAGGTAATGCTGCAAAGTGCATTAAGCAGACAAAACATAAGGGTTGATGTCCCGTCAATATTCACAGTGGCTATATCTACAGAGCCAAGTACAATGCAAAATGCCGCTGAAAGACTTTTAGGCTTAAAGCAGGATGAAATAGCAGCACTGGCAAAGGATATTATTTTTGGTCAGCTAAGACTTGTAATAGCTACAATGGAAATTGAAGAAATAAATTCTGACAGGGATAAGTTTTTAAGCAATGTCACTGCAAACGTTGAAGCTGAATTAAAGAAAATAGGTTTAAGACTTATAAACGTTAACGTAACGGATATAAACGATGAATCAGGATACATAGATGCCCTTGGTAAGGAAGCAGCTGCAAAAGCCATCAACGATGCAAAGAAAAGCGTTGCAGAAAAGAACAGGGACGGTTCTATAGGTGAGGCTAACGCAAAAAGAGACGAAAGAATTAAAGTTGCAGAAGCTAACGCAGCAGCCGTGGAAGGGGAAAATAACTCTCAAATAACAATAGCAATGTCAGAAGCAATTAGAAGAGAAAAGGAAGCAGAAGCCAATAAAAGGGCTATTGCAGCAGAAAAAGTGCAACAGGCTAAAGCCCTTGAAGAGGCATATCATGCAGAAGAAGAAGCAGAAAAAGCAAGGGCAAACAGGGAAAAAGCTACCCGTGAAGCAGACGTCATCATTCCTGCTGAAATTGAAAAGAGAAAAGCACAAATTGACGCTGATGCAGAAGCTGAAAAAATCCGCATTAAAGCCAAAGGGGAAGCAGATGCAATATTTGCCAGGATGGAAGCTGAAGCAAGGGGTATAAAAGAAATAATGACCAAACAGGCGGAAGGTTTTGAAAAGATAGTAGCAGCGGCTGGCGGGGATGCTCAAAAGGCAGTAATGCTTATGGTAGCTGACAAACTTCCTGAACTTATAAAAACACAAGTTGAAGCAATTAAAGGAATTAAAATTGATAAAATTACTGTCTGGGACAGTATGGGTAATGGAAAAGGCACACCTTCAACAGCAAATTTCCTATCAGGAATGTTTAAATCCATCCCACCTTTGAAGGATTTATTTAATATGGCAGGCATGGAGCTTCCTGATTATTTAGAAGGTGAGAAAAAAGAAAACAAAGATGAAAACAGTAAAACAGTAAATGAGGATAATGCTGAGGACAGTGTATATAAAGATTCAGATAAAAACTTAAGTGAAAAATTAGATGAAAAATTAGAAGGGAATTTAGAAGAAAACCAAAAAGAAAATGATTTTAACAACCCCGATTTCCCTGGTTTGTTCTGATTTTTGCCTGACTGTTTAACAGGCTTAATTGACTTAATTTGCCATTTAATTTGCGTTTGTATATTTTATTTGCATTTATCTATTTATTTGGCTATGAGGAGTGAAATATGGCTGTACAATTTCATATAAAAACCTTTTCCACACCTTCAGATGCATTTTATATTTATAAGCTTGTGGAAAATGGTAAAGACTGCATTTTTTTAGACAGTTCAAAAAGGGAACTTCCCTATGGCGGGTATAGCATAATTGGCGTAAATCCGTTTTTAACTGTAAAATATGAAAATAATTGTGTTTATGAAAAAGCCGGTGGGGAATCTTTTTCCCCGCTGGGTACAAATATAAATGTATTTGATTATTTAAAAGAAAAAATTCAAAAATACAAACTCAATAATTCTACAGACCTCCCTTTTATAGGAGGGGCTATAGGATATTTCAGTTATGATTTTGGGTGCCGTCTTAAAAATATTAAAATGCCTGCAAAACAAATTGCATCGATTCCTGAAGTATACTTTGTTTTTTATGACAATGCCGTCATTATTGACCACAGCACTAAAAAAGTATCCGTTACCGGGCTTGGAATTCTACAAGACTCTGAAAAAAGTGTTGATACTTTAGTTACTCTAATAAAGAATAATAAATTTATAAAAAATAATGAATTTAATAATAAGTGTGCTGGTAATGTTGAAAATAAATACATTAAGAATAAACAAGAAGTTTTCGAAAAGGCAGTGCCCAAACCTTTTTTTAAATCCCCTTTTTCCAAAGTAGAATATTTAGAGGCGGTTAAAGAATTACAACATTACATCCGTAAAGGTGATATTTATCTTGCTAATATGACTCATACCTTCTCCGGTGTTTTTCAAAACAATCCTCAAGACACTTATGAAAACTTACGAAAGGTAAATCCTGCCCCATTCTCGGCGTTTTTGCCTTTAGACGGGTTTTATGTCTTGTGTTCATCCCCGGAAAGGTTTTTAAAAGTCAAAAACGGAATTGTTGAAACACGCCCTATAAAGGGCACCATTCCAAGGGGACAAACCCCTAATGAGGACGAAATAAACAGGCGGACTTTAGAAAACAGTGAAAAAGATAAATCTGAACTTGCAATGATAGTGGAACTTGAGAAAAACGACCTGAAAAAGGTGTGCAAAGAAGACACTGTGAGGACTGTTGAACTTTTTAAAGTTGAATCCTTTGCCACGGTTTTTCATTTGGTAGCTACCATAACCGGTATCTTAAAGGATGGCTGTACCTCTGTAGACTGTATGAAAGCAATGTTTCCAGGCGGCTCTATAACTGGGGCTCCAAAACTTAGGTCTATGGATATTATTTCCGGATTGGAAAGAAACCAAAGGAATATATATACAGGTTCAATTGGCTACTTTGGATTTGACGGGAATGCAGATTTTAATGTTGTCATAAGGAGCATTTTAATAAAAGACAAATATGCACATATTGGTGTTGGGGGCGGCATCACCAGCCAATCAGACCCCATGTGGGAGTACAATGAAACCATTGCAAAAGCAATTGCCCTGTTTAAAAGCCTGAATGCAGACTATTTAATTTAAAACCGGGTGGTTAAAAATCCTGTGGAGGTATATTATGGGGGAAAAAAACAGTTATTTAAAAAATGAAATTATATATGATGATATTATATATATTGATGAAGAGAAAAACCAAGCTGTATTATATAAAGTGGATGAAGGTCTTCAATTTGGCATTGGTTTTTTTGAGACCATTTTAATAAGGGAAAAAGCATACTTTTTAAAGGAACATCTCCAGCGCCTTAATAACAGTTTGAAAAAATTCGGGCTCGAGAATTATGTGCCTTTTGAGGCTGTGGAAAAATTGATACAAGCTCGTTCTTTAAAAAATACCGCTTTAAAAATAATTGCCACGGAAAAAAACATTTTTGCCATGACCCGCCCTATTTCATATAATTTAGAAACATACCAAAAGGGAAGAAAAGTAACCATTAGTAATGTGATAAAAAGCAGCCACTCTAAGCTTTTGACTCATAAAACCCTAAACTTTGGCGAAAATATCTTGGAACTCCGGAAGGCAAAAGAATCAGGATTTGACGACTGCCTGTTTTTAAATGAAAAGGGTCATATTACAGAAAGCGCTGTTGCCAATTTATTTATCATTTATAAGGACAAAATATTAACCCCTCCCGTCTCTGATGGACTTTTGCCCGGGATTATCCGCCAAAAAGTTATTGAAAATTTCACCGTTTATGAAGAACACATCACTAAAGAACAGCTTAAATCCTCCCAAGGAGGCTTTTTAACAAACAGTTTATTGGGAGTTGCAGCTATTTCATATGTTGAAGATGTAAAAATGCCTATCCACCCATTATGTACTGAAGTGGCAAAATTCTTTGGGGAAATGATCCCGCAAAATGGCACTTGAAAGTAGCAATCATCGGCGGTGGATTGTCAGGCATTATTAAAGCCCGTAAAAAACCTCCTTCACATTTGATTCACCAAACATGAAGGAGGTTTTTTATTTTTTTTATTTATATGTTTTGTACTTTTGTATCTTTACATTTTGATATCTTGATGTTTTAATATGTTTTAATATTTAGTGCCTTATAATTAAAGCACGTTTACTTTACTGGGAATTCTTCTATTATTCCAAGAATATATCTAGTCATCAATGATGAATCCACTGAATTGATTTTTCCGTCCCCATTTAAGTCTGCTGCAACTAAGCCGTTTTCGGATGGAAATTCGTCTATAATTCCAATGATATATCTTTTTAGCATTGACGCATCCACTGAATTTATTACTCCATCATTATTTAAATCGCCGTAAAGTATAGATTTTTCTTCTGTCTCGAGTACTTTCCATACCTGCGCTTCATTTCTGAATAAATAACCGGTTTCCAAAGACTTAGTTATTTCAAGTATGTTAAACATTGAATTTGGATAATCTATAAAAACAACAGTTTGCACTTTATCTCCGCTTAATCTTACCCTGTGTGTTCCATTTGCCTCAAAATTACGTACTGCATTTGAATTATTTCGTTCGTTCCTTTGATAAAAATCACCTTTTACTTCCAATGTTCCTGCTCTTAAAATACTACCATTATCGCTAATTGAATGCATAACAAAATCTCCAAATACTTGTACATAATCTTTTTCATTTAACATTGCTAACTTAGCATCTACTTGCCCGCCTTCAAAAGATTCAATGTAATAACTTCCGTATACTATTAAATTTCCGTTATTTACAGAGATCCTTCCTTCAATATGCCATAAATTTCCTTTTGCTACAAGTGTATGCCCATTTAAATCTATATTGGCTGTAATTATCAGGTCACCACCATTTAATTTTAGTTTATGATTTGATTTTGCAACAAAGTTTTCGCTACTGCCAGATCCCTTTTGTATAAAATTACCTTTCACTTCCATAACTCCGGCAGAAAAAACATTGTAGCCACTCCCCATTGCTGAATTCATCACAAAATCTCCAAATACCTTTACAGTGCCAGAAGCTGTGGACATTACCAAAGTTCCATCTGATTCATCGCCTTTAATTGTCTCAATGTAGTAGTTGCCCTTTACCTCCAATGTGCCTCCGTTTATTCTCAAACTTCCATCTACATGCCTCAATGTTCCTTCTACGATGAGATTATGCCCATTTAAATTCACATTACCACCACGAATTAACAAGTTACCTTCAACTACAAAATTTCCGCTTAACGTCAAATTTTCACTTATTACGCTAGCATATACCTCTTCCTTTTGCTCCATTCCTTCTTCTGTTTGAACCTGTGCATGTGAATTTAACACACATAGAAAAACGCATAAAAAGGACATAAGAATTGCACTACATAACTTCTTTTTCATATTAAATTCTTCCCCTTGTAATAAATTTATTTTTATCTATGAGTTGTATTATATCTAAATATGTTAATATTTGTCAACCCAAAAATTAAATTTTTTTTTAAAAATTACTTTCATCTAAAACAAAATTTTTACTGAATACTCAGCATGATCCTTTGATATTTTAATTTTTGCAACAATATTAAAATCAGAATTTTTTAGTGTAAAGGTAGCTGGATTCTTTAAAAAAGTTGTTTCCATTAAATTGCAATATTATAAAGATAAAATATATTCATTTATTTTTAAAATGACGTTATCAAAGGAAGATACGGAGGACATCCTTCAAGAAACATTTATAAGTGTATTTAAAAACCTTTATAAATATAATAGCAGCTGGAAAATTACCACCTGGCTTTATAAAATTGCCGTTAATGTTAATAAAAATGTAAATAAAGCCGATAAAAGTGTAAATACTTCTATGGCACAAATTGTCAGGAAAATTCAGAAATTCAGACGGATTAAGGCTGGTTTAAAATCTTGTAAAGGAGATGTTGGCTTAATGGCACGGAGAAGAAAAAAATACGGATTTAGTTTTTCCTGGAAAAGGGCAACCGGAATATCCGGTATGAAACAAAAAATAGCCAGAAAAACAGGGATACCCACTACTAAAACCGGAAGGCAGCAAAAAATAGGAAGGATAGTGACCGGCGGCGGATGCTTGGTAAGTATAATAGGTTTTATAGCAGTTTTATTCACAATAATTTTAATTTTCACATAAACATAAAAATAAGCCACTGAAACCTTTAAAATTCAATAGTTTCAGTGGCTTTAATCCTGGAGCCCTCAACCGGGATTGAACCGGTGGCCTCATCCTTACCATGGATGCACTCTACCAACTGAGCTATGAGGGCACTGCTGGAAACACAACAATTATAACATTAATTTTTAAATATGTCCAGCATTATTTTTTTCATTTCTTTGAAATTTTTTAATAACAAATTTACGTTTAACAAATAAATATATGGTTATATATCTATTAAAAAACAAAACTAAGGAGCTGATTTTATGAAAATACTAATTGTATTTTATTCTGCTTACGGACACACGTACAGAATGGCAGAAGCTGTTGCTGAAGGGGCACGGGAAGTTGAAGGTGCGGAAGTTATTTTAAGAAGAGTACCTGAAACCCTCCCCGAAGACTTACTAAAACAAATTGGAGCTTTCGATGCTGCAAAAGCCTTTGAACATATACCCATATGCACCGTTGATGAATTGGCTGAAGCGGATGCAATAATTTTCGGAACCCCTACCCGTTTTGGAAATATGGCAGGACAAATGAGGCAGTTTTTAGACGGAACAGGGGGACTTTGGGCAAAAGGTGCACTGGTTGGAAAGATCGGCAGTGTATTCACAAGTACTGCCACACAGCATGGCGGCCAGGAATCAACTATACTAAGCTTTCATACCACATTACTTCACCACGGAATGATTATTGTAGGTCTGCCTTATACTTTTACCGAACAAAATACACTGGAAGAAATTATGGGCGGTTCTCCATACGGAGCTGCAACCATTGCCGGAAATGACGGAAGCAGGATGCCGTCTGAAAAAGAACTGGCCGGTGCCAGATTCCAAGGAAAATATGTAGCTGAAATTGCAGCTAAACTAACAAAATAATAAATCTGTAAACAAAACTTTTAATTAAAAAAATGCCCTGATTTACTCAAGGGCATTTTTTGTTGTTTTTATCCTTAATTTCCTACTGGAAACTCATTAATTATCTCAAGCAAATATCTTTTCAAAATAGCGGCATCCAGTGTATCTATCCTGCCGTCTCCGTTTAAATCCGCCGCCTCTTTAGCATAGGGGCCGGGTAAATTATTTATAACCTCTAATATATATCTTGAAATTAATACATAGTCATTTGAATTTATAATCCCATCGCCATCAAGATCCCCATATACCAAAACCGTCCCGGTTTTAGAAAGTCTTATTTCCTCTATTCTCAAAACTTTAGCAGTTCCCGTCCCCTCAATTCTCAAGTAATTCACATTCTTTAAATTTGCCCCGAAATCTTTAAGGGGTATTTTAATTTCTTTATATTCTGTAGTCAAATTCCCGTAGTCTGACAGGGAAACACCGTGATTTGAGCCGTCGTTTAAAATAATCCTTACAGACTTTTCTTCCCCGCCGGAGCCTCCCTTTATATTTAAAACAAGATGACTGTAAGAAGAAATATCCCTGTTTATATATGTATCAAAGGATTCAGGACTGTTTCCTCCATTATAGAAAAAATACAAATTGGTATTGGCTTCTAAATTGTAAAGCCCGCCATTTCTAATAATCTTTTCCCCCAAATCATTTTTAGCAGAATCCCATTGGGCAGAACTGTTAAAATCATCTATAACCAAACTCTCACCCGTAGCTTCCTCTGCCGATACAGCCATGGACCCTGGAGGCACATTCATGGTTTTTCCGTCTGAAAAAGATACCGTTATTGGGGAATTCCCGTAGTTATAAGCCACATATGTCTTTTTCCCCTCTTTATTAAACACAGCATAAACCGGGTGACTGGAAGTAACATTTCTGTACACATGGCCAACGGCATTAAAATTATGTATCCAATGATAAGTGTGTGCTTTTGAATTTCCGGCCTCCAACCAGTTTGAGCTGTCGTCAATGCCTGCCTCCATCTGGTTTATTGCATCAGCAGGGTCTGACATTGCCCGGTACATCCATCTTGTATCAGGAAATACCTGGACTTGGGAATGCCCTATTGTAAAATCATCAGGAGTATCTTCCGGCAAGTTCATCCATCCACAAATGGCATCCTTGTTTGCAAATATTGAAGGTCCCGGGTAATATACCTGTATACCTTCTTTTTTATTTATCACTGCAAGGGGATGGGGGTATTGTCTCTCTGAATACCGCAAAAAAGCTGTAGAACTCCACCAGTCATTTGTTGACATGGGTCCTTTTAAATTATTCGTCCTGTATATTGTGGGCAGGACATTTTCCGCACCCGGGGGCAAAACAGTGGAATAGCTTCCCTTTCCCACTTTTACTTCCCATTCAGATGACAATACATTATTCTTTGGAAATATAAAAACTGTGCACAGCATTACCAAAACACAAATTATTGTATTAACCCTCTTAAGCAAAAAATTTCCCCCTCACTTTCTTTAAATACCTTTATGCAATCCTTTCACAAAAATTATATCATATGCCATTAATAGCTACAATTTAATAGCTGTAATTTAATAATTTCAATTCAATAATTGCAATTTAATAACTTCCAAATTTAATAACTGCCTATTTAATAGCTGGCAATTTAATAGGCACCCATTTAATAGCTTCAATTTTATTGCTCCAATTTTATGCCTTCAATCGAACCAGCACTTTTAAAGTTTTTCTAAACTAAAACATTACCACTTGTACATAAAGACGTAAAAATGCTATAATCTTAATGTTAAAACGGCATGTGTAATAAAGACAGCTTGAATTAAAACAGCTCAAATTAAAAAACTTGTAGCTTTATTAAACATTTAGCCGTATTAAACTTGTAAACCTTATTAAAATAGTTTGCAAAGGATTTGTTTACATTGAAGGTACTAAAGGGAAAAACAACAGTTGATTTTTTTGATTTTGACAAAATAACTGAAGGATACAATTCAATAATTGTGGACATTGGGACGGGCAATGGCAGATTTGTATATAAAAATGCTAAAAAAAACCCCGACATTTTTTATGTAGGAATTGACCCCGTCTCTGAAAACATGGCAGAATACGCCTCAAAATCCATAAAGAAGCCGTCTAAAGGGGGTATTTCCAACGCCCTTTATGTTGTTGCAGCTGCAGAAGAAATGCCACGGGAACTATACAATAAAGCAGACAAAATATATGTAAACCTTCCCTGGGGAAGTTTGCTGGAGGGAGTGGTAAAGGGAAACCCTGTCATATTAAATAACATTGTAAATATTTCCAAGCCCTCAAAGGCTCATTTGGAAATTTGGTTTACATATAACGACCTTCATGAAGCAGGGGAAATCAGCCGGAGAAATCTCCCTTCCCTTTCTGTTGAATACATTGAAAAAACCCTTTTTCCAATATATCAGTCCTGTGGAATTGATATTTTTCAAATTGACATAGTGGACAATGAGGATTTAAAAGAATTTGACACCCAGTGGTCAAAAAGGCTAGGCTTTGGAAGAGCCAGAGATGTATTTAGAATAAAAGCTGTTATAAAAAAATAAATTGTGCTATAATAATTTTCATGATAATTTTAAAAATTTAAAATACATAAAAAAAAATAAGAAGGAGAGATAAATTACAAATGAGTATATACAGTGAATGGAAAGACCTCACAGACATAGAAAGAAGTGAAGAAGAGCAGAATAAATTTTGGAATGATTATCTCATTCAAGAAAAAAATGTCTATGAGTATATACTTACCCATCATGATGAAGTTGTAGAGGGAACTGTAAGTGAACTTGCAAAAAAATTTGAAATGGAAAACACACACTTTTTAGGTTTTTTAGACGGAATTAATGACAGTCTGGTAAAAGAGCTGGACTTAGATGCATTAGAAGAAGATTCCAATGTAAAACTGGAAGTTGACTTTAAAAAACTATTTTATAATATGCTGGATGCTAAAGCCCACTGGCTCTATAATTTACCAATGTGGGACAATATTTATTCAAAAGAAGAACGTGACAAGATGATTAAAGATTACAACAGGTCAAAAATAGCAGTTAGCAATAAAATAGGCAGAAACGAACCTTGCCCGTGCGGAAGCGGCAAGAAATACAAAAAATGCTGCGGCCAGTAAAAACGGTCAAAAACGGTTAACAACCAGAAATGATTAAAAACGGAAAATGGTTAAAAGATGATAATATGTGAAATAAAAGAGGCTGTCGCACAAGCACTTAAAAAATGCTTTGCACAGCCCTTTTTGATATCTTTAACTTATACTTTAACCTAATTTATTTTTTAAATAAATCCTTTGTAATAATGAGATCAGACACCCGCAGCTCTTTCAAGTAAGAAGAAATTTCTTCTTCAAAAAGCTCTAGATCCAACATTGTCCCATCGCTATAGTCATACACATTCCTGGAACAATTAATATACACATACTCATCTGTAACTATGGTGCCGTTTCTAAATATTGCATACTCCTTATCTGTATTTAACAAATCTTTTCCTAAGGCATACGGGAAATCAAATCCCATCATGTTGGATATAGTTGGCAAAATGTCAATTTGTCCGCCTATACGGCTTATTACCTCCGGAGTATTTTGATTAGGGTACTTTATCATAAGGGGTACTTTTTGAAGCTTTGCCCATATATCTTCCCTTTCCTCCAAGCCTAAAAATTCATAAAGCTCCTTTGCATTTACTATTGGGATAGCCTTGTGGTCCCCGTATAAAACCAGCAAGGTATCATCAAATAAATCACGCCTTTTTAGCTCATCAATAAAATAGCCAATGCATTTATCAGCATAATGTGCAGCCTTTATATAATTTCCTAAATAAGTTCCCTGCAGTTCACCAACGTCAAAATCATAATCTTCAAAGTAGTCAAAAGGATGGTGGCAGGAAAGGGTCACAAAAAAGCCGTAAAAGGGCTTATTTGTATCAATTTTATCAAAAGACTGCCTGAAAAAGGACATATCGCTTAAAGCCTCACCATGCCAGCCTACAAATTCATCCAATTCATAGTCTTTTTCACTAATGTACTTATCAAACCCAAGGGTCTCATACATTACATTCCTGTTCCAAAATACCTCATCATACCCGTGGAAGGCATATGTATCATACCCCTTTTCTTTCAGTACCTTAGGCAGGGAATGATAAGTATTTTCATAAAACCTGTAATACACCGCTCCTTCTGCCACAGGGTACAGGGAGGTATTGCATAAAAACTCTGCATCAGATGTATTTCCCCCTGCTGTCTGATAATATATATTGTCAAAATAAATACTTTCATTTATAAATTTATTTAAATTAGGAGTTATTTCCTTCCCGTTTATAGTTCTGCCTATTATAAAGCTCTGAATAGCTTCCATTTGCACTATAATAAGGTTCTTACCCTCTGCAATGCCTGAATATCTTCCTCCGGTCCTTTCTTTATTCTTAGTTTCAAACATATTTTTAATCATTTCTTTTTCTTCATATGTAATGTCGTCATCCTCAGATAACTTTTCCCTTATAAATAATTTTGTGCTGTAAAAATGAGAGTAAAAAACCCCTAAATTTTGTGCAGAATAGTTGTTACTGTATGCAAAGGCTGTAATTTCCACTTTACCGTAGACACTTAAAAAGGTTAAAACACCCACTAACAATAAAACCAGTGACCTTATCGTCCTTTTGTAAAACTGTATTTCTCCCACTCTGTTTTTTAAAACAATGAGACCTGCCACCATTACAGGAAAATCAATGATAAAAATTATATCAGCTACATTAATAAGGCTTGATATACTCTGATTAATTGAATTCATTATCCTGCTGTCAAGATTGCTAAATACAGGTATTGTGATTACGTCATAATAATACCTGAAAAAATTAGTATCTGCAATTAATAATGCAGTTAAAAGAATGTTTGTAACAAACAAAGCCTGAATTCTTTTTTTGTTAAACACCAGTGCTATAAAAGCACATATCATCAATATAATTGCAAAAGTTGATATTGTCATCATTAAATTGGTAAAAGAAAAATATGGCTCATTATTTATGTTAGTGGTAAATTGAAAATATATGCATTTTATTAAAATAGCAAAGATAAAAAAAATCCAATAAAATGCTTCCCCGTAATGTGGATTGTCTTTTATATCCCTTACAACTTGCAACATAGTAAATTAACCCCTGTTCTATATATTTTATTTTAGTTTTATAACTTAATGCTTTATACTATTGCTTTTGTGAATATTTAACAGCTAAAGTTGATAATTATTTTTTTAACAATTCTTCTATTAACTATTTTACTACAAAATATTAAAGAATGTCATAATATTTTATAATAATTTTGTGAACATTTTGTAAACATTTTATTACCCCTTTATTAATTTTATTAACATTTATATAATGATATTTTATTTTTATTATATATTTATATAAAAAAAATCATATAAAATAAATATTTTTTAATTTTTATCAGGTACCATCCATTCAATAAATTTTACATAGTATTTCGTAAAAGGTAAAAACAGTACAGCACTAAATATATTAAAAATAGTATGGGCATTGGCTATAAGTTTATTTTTGTCCTGTCCCACATAATATGTAATTCCCTGTACTATTTTAACAAATGGCATGAAAAAAACAAGAGCAATAAGCACACCAATTATATTATACATGGTATGTGCCCAGGCAGCCCTTTTCCCGTGTACGCTCATTTTGAAACTTGCCATCTGGGCGGTAATACAAGTTCCGATATTGTCCCCAAACATAAGGCCCAAAGCTGCATCTAAACTTATTAAGCCGGAATTAAAAAGAGCTATTGTTACTGCCACCGTTGCACTGCTGCTGTGTACCAGCATGGTGCTTATCACCCCTGCAAAAATACCCAAAAGGCAGTTTTGCCCATACTTCTGGAATATCCCGTGTAAAAAAGCGCTATCCTTCATACATGACACACTCAGGTTTAAAATGTTAAAGCCTGAAAACATAAGTCCAAGCCCTATAACCCCAGAACCTAAACTTTTTATTGATTTTTTCCCGGACATGCATCTTATGAGAATGCCAAGCAGCACAATAAAATATGCTGCTTTATCCACTTTTATGGACATAAGCTGTGCAGTAATTGTTGTCCCGATATTTGCACCGTATATTATTCCAACCGCCTGGGGTAGCTTTATTAAGCCGGAATTTACAAGTCCTACAGTTATAACCGTCACTGCTGTACTGCTCTGCACCAGTGCCGTAAGGAAAGTACCTGTTAAAAATGCAGTAAAAACCCTCCCGGTAAATTTAGAAAGCAGCTTTTTTATAAACTTTACATTTGCTTTTTCAAGGCCGCTGCTCATTAAATTTACCCCGTACATAATTAAACCCGTTCCAACTACAAAATTTAAAACTATTAAGAGTATTTTCAACTTCATAACCCTTCCCCCGTATTTTCCCTTATATTCCGCTTATTTTTCCTGTTACTTATCCTGATATATCTCCAGGTATTTCTCCTTGTATTTATCCTGATATCTCTTTGATACTTCTCCTTGTATTTATTCTGATATCTCTTTGATACTTCTCCTTGTATTTATCCTGATATCTCTTCTGGTATTTCTATTCTTGCACTTATCTGATAACTCTCTTGGTATTTCTGCTGATTTTATTCCGGTAATTCCGAATTTTTTTCCGGTAACCCCGAAGTTTTTTATATAGAAATTTATGCTAATGGTCTTGTATCTATGAACCGCTTTTTTTATACCGCTTTTTAAGAAAAAAACCTAAAAGAATAAACCCTTTGTCTTTGTCATAGGATATAGAGAAATAATCTAAAAGATATGGTGACAAATATGTCTTTTCTTCCAAGCAATATAATATATAATTTTTTAATATCCTTTGGTGTAATTGTAGGCGCAAGCCTTTTAGCGGGAATCGGGGCACTTATTAACGACCACCCCCCTTTAAAAACCATGTTTAACATCGCCGGCTCGGTAAAAATCTGGGCAGTAGCCGTTGCTTTAGGAGGAACATTTTCTTCCTTTGAAGCAATAGAAAAGGGCATATTCAAAGGGGAAATAAAATCAATTATAAAGCAAGCCGTTTACGTTGTGGTAGCGGTTTTAGGTGCAAATATGGGGTACGGGTTTATAAGGCTAATTCAAAAGTGCGGAGAGTCAATAATAAAATGAAAACTATAGCGGTTAAATTTTTAATTTCCTCTATAACAGGACTTTTAGCCGGTATTTTAATTGGCTGCACAGCAATGACATGTTTAATCAGCTACAGGATTGACAGCTACCACGAAAAAATAGTATCTTTAGAAAATACTGTGGAAGAGACCAAAATAAAATATACAAAACTCAAAGAGTCTTTAGAGGAACTGGACAAAAATAAATTTATTGTGGAAGATATCGTAGTTTATTTAATTTATGATAATGTGGAAAAAGATATTTTTGATAAAATACAATTTGAAAAATATATAAAAAAACAATATGAAAGCATATTGGGAAAAGAAGTTGATACTCTTGACATGGAGCTTTTGACAAATGTTGTGGACAGGGATGTTTTTATTTTGGAAGAAAAAGAATACAGACTCAAAGTGGAAAGAATACTTTTATCAAAAGTCTTTAAAATATGGGTATCCATTAAGGAAATCTAAACAATTGCGCATAATTAAAGTTTAAAGAAAGTGTAAACAATTATTTAAATTTAAACAGCACTTATTGAAAAACACCTCAAAATACTGTTTAATATAAGTAGTCCAAAGAACAAATCATAACATGAGGTGAAGTAAAATATGTTTAAAAAAATATCTATTGTTTTTTTAACCATAGCACTTTTATTTGGCATTGCAGCCTGCAAATCAAACTCTAAGGAAAATAGCGCAGGAAGTGAAGGGGAAAACAAATTTGAGCAGCTAAATCCCCCCAAGCCAGGGGACAAGATTGCAATTATGACTACAAGTATGGGGGAAATAAAAATAAGACTTTTCCCTGATATAGCACCAAAAGCTGTTGAAAATTTTACAACCCATGCAGAAAACAGGTATTATGAAGGTGTAATTTTTCACAGGGTAATAAACGATTTTATGATCCAGGGCGGTGACCCACAAGGTACCGGCAGAGGCGGCGAAAGCATCTGGGGCGAGCCTTTTGAAGATGAATTTCACGACTCCTACCGCCACTACAGGGGTGCCCTCTCAATGGCCAACAGAGGACCTGATACAAACGGAAGCCAGTTTTTTATAGTGCAAAATAAAAAAGTGGATTATGCATCTCTGAGAGCTGCAGGACAGGCCGGAACCGACAAGGGAATATTGGAAAAATACACTGAACTTGGTGGAACTCCGCATCTTGACGGCCGCCACACAGTATTTGGACAGGTTTATGAGGGACTGGATGTTGTGGATAAAATAGCAGCCGTAGAAGTGGATGGAAATGATAAACCTGTTGAAGATGTTAAGATAATAAGTATCGAAATTAAAACATTTGAATAAAAATACATTGAAGACAAAATTAAGGCTACAAAGGTTATAATTAATCTTTGTAGCCATTTTTCTTCTCACTTTTATAATTACTTTTTACTTACTATTTAAGCTTTCTACCGCCTTTTATAATAGCTTATTATAGCTTTATTGTAACTTTTATAAAGCTTTCATATAAACCCTTTCAAAGAATATACAATAAGCTGCTTGCGGCTTTTACAAACTGCTTTATCATTTATGATCTGCTTTCTTCAAAATGCTTTTCCAACTTACGCTTCACCCTTTGCAGGGCATTATCTATTGATTTTACATGTCTGTTTAAATCCTCGGCAATCTCCTGATAGGATTTTCCTTGTAAGTACCGCGTTAAAACATCGCATTCTAAGCCGCTTAAAATCTCATTCATTTTTGTCTCAATACCTGAAAACTCTTCACGGCTTATAACCATTTCCTCAGGATCGCTAACCCTTTCCTCACTTATTATATCCATGAGTGTACGGTCGGACTCTTCATCAAATATGGGTTTGTTGAGGGAAACATACGAATTTAACGGAATATGCTTTTGCCTGGTAGCAGTCTTTATTGCTGTTATAATCTGCCTGGTTATGCAGAGCTCTGCAAAAGCACGGAAAGATGAAAGCTTGTCCCCCCTGTAATCCCTTATTGCTTTATAAAGGCCTATCATTCCTTCCTGGATTATGTCTTCTCTGTCCGCTCCAATGAGAAAGTAGGTTCTTGCCTTTGCACGGACAAAACCTTTATACTTGTTGATTAAATACTCGAGGGCCTTATCATCACCAGCTCTGCTATCTTCAACTATTTCTTCATCAACCATGGTACTAAAAACTTTTGCTGTTTCCATTTGCGCGTTTGACTTCAAAATAACGCCCCCTTTTATTTTGTTAACTATAAGGTTTTAAGGCTAGATATACAGAATAGGAATAAATACGAAAAACTGAACATAAATAGATAAGCAGTTTTTCACTCAAAATTAAAGCACACCCATTGACATTATACATTAGAGTCAATCCATCTGTCAAGTGCTATTTGCCACTTTCCATACTTTAAGTAAAGTAATTACTGTGTATCTAAGCCTTATTATTTTTTAAATAAACCGTTTGTATTATTATCGGCATTTTATTTTTTTACTATAGTAGATAAACTAAAGATTCTTAAAGATTTCTTTGTCTTAAAACTTCATACATAATTACAGCACCTGCTACGGCTACATTCAGGGAAGATATATTACCCTTCATGGGTATATTTACAATAAAATCGCATTTTTGAGAAACGAGTCTGCTCATTCCTTCCCCTTCACTGCCTAAAACCAGTGCAAGCGGTCCTTTCAGGTCACTTTGGTAAAATGTCTTCTCACCCGAAAGATCCGTTCCCACTATCCATATATTTTTCTTTTTTAAATACTCTATAGTTTGTCCAATATTAGTAACGCGCGCTACCGGCACATACTCAATGGCACCTGCCGAAGCTTTAGAAACAGCCGCATTAAGACCTGCTGCCCTTCTTTTGGGGATGATAACCCCATGGACACCGACTGCATCTGCAGTCCTTAAAATAGAACCTAAATTATGTGAATCTTCTACACCGTCCAGGATGACAATAAAAGGTTCTTCCCCTTTTGACTGTGCAATTTCTAAAATATCATCAACTTCAACATAATCCTTTGCAGCAACATATGCAATTACTCCCTGGTGGGCGTAGGTAGTTGAGATTTTATCCAAGTTAGACCTGTCTGTTTCCTGTATTACAATTCCTCTTTCCCTGGCTAAAGCAATTATGTGATTTATAGAACCTTCCTTATTTCCCTTCTGGACCAATAGCTTATTTATTGTTCTGTTGGCCTTTATGGCTTCTAATACAGGATTTCTCCCCTCTAGTATATCCGGATTGATATCCAGGTTGGAATTTTTCTTGTTGTTACTCTCCCTATTGTTGTTATTCCCCATACTTTTCCCATTGTTTTTCTTATTATTTTTCACATTCTTTTTTCCCATGTTCTTTGCCATAATCTATATTAGTCTCCTCCGTATCTCCTAAAACAGCTATTTCAAGTATATACATTAAACGCTTGTACCTTTTCTTTAAATACAAATACCCTATCAGGGATTCAAAACCTGTAGCATATCTATAGTCAGCAACATTGGCGTTTTTAGGGACGGTGCCGGATTTGGCATTCCTCCCACGCCTTACTATGTCCAGTTCTTCATCATTTAAAACGTCCATTATTCTATGTATTATATCCGATTGGGCTTTTGCCTTTACATAATTAATGGACTTTTTGTGAAGCACATGCACAGGGGCATTCCCTTTGCTTACCAAAAATGTACGCACAAAGACCTCATATACAGAATCACCCACATATGCCAGTGCCAATGGTGACAAACTGTTTATTGCATTTTCACTAAATTCAAATCTCTCTACAAAACCACAACATGTTTCTTCAGACATATTTTACCTCTAATGAGTCATGACAATTTACCGGACACCTTATCCGATACTTTATTTTCCAACACTCTATTTTGTAACATCAGCATCATATACTATTAATATTATATAACACTAAATATAATATAACATCATTATTATCAATATTATATAACATCAATGCTTTCAAGTAAATATTTACCGTTTGTCATAAATCACTTTTACTCCCTGAGGGGTATCTTGTAATGTTATTCCCATTTCTTTTAACTTGTCCCTGATTTCGTCAGCTTTCTTCCAGTTCTTTTCCTTTCTTGCCTGCTGCCTTCTTTCAATAAGTTCTTGTATTTCTTTATCGAGTTTTTTCTCCTTCTTCTTTAAACCTATTCCCAAAACTTCTCCCAGTTCCCTTAAAAGAGACAGTGCTTTTTCAATTATCCCCTTGGACGAACCAGCATTAATATTTGTATTGCTTTCTTTCACTATATCAAAAATTGCAGCAATTGCATCTGCAGTATTTAAGTCATCATCCATGGCTTCTATAAATTTTCCTTTTAAACCGTCAAGTTTTTTTGCTACTTCTTTTTCCTCATCAGTAATTTCTGATTTATCTGCATTTTCCATTAAATACTCTAAATTTTCAATACAAGTATAAATTCTGTCCAGCCCGCTTTCAGCCTGTTCTAAAAGCTTCCTGCTAAAATTTATGGGACTTCTGTAGTGGGCAGAAAGCATAAAAAACCTTATTACTTCATAGTCAAATTCTTCTACGATATCCCTTACAGTAAAAAAGTTTCCTTTGGACTTGGACATTTTTTCATTGTCCACATTTATAAAACCGTTGTGCATCCAGTACCTTGCAAAAGGCTTCCCATGGGCAGCTTCACTCTGGGCAATCTCATTTTCATGGTGTGGAAATATCAAATCCTGTCCCCCGCTATGTATATCAATTGTCTCTCCTAAATACTTGTTTGCCATTGCAGAGCACTCTATATGCCATCCCGGTCTGCCTTTCCCCCAGGGACTTTCCCAACAGGGCTCCCCTGGCTTGTGTTTTTTCCACAACACAAAGTCTAAGGCGTCCCTCTTTTTAGAGTCAACTTCTACCCTAGAACCAACTTCCAAATCTTCTATTGACTGGTGAGATAATTTTCCATACTCCTTAAATTTCCTGGTGCTAAAATACACATCCCCGTCCACATTGTACGCAAATCCTTTTTCTTCAAGTTTCTTTATAATGTCTATTATTGCATCTATATTTTCAGTAGCCTTAGGATGAATGGTAGCTTCCCTGATGCCAAGACCCTTTGCATCTTTAAAATATTCATCAATGTATTTTTGGGCAAGTTCATATACCTCTACTCCCTCTTCACTTGCCCTCTTTATCATCTTATCATCAATATCTGTAAAGTTCTGGACAAATTTGACCTTGTACCCTTTGTACTCAAGATACCTTCTCAAAGTGTCAAATATAATAAAGGGTCTTGCATTTCCAATATGAAAATAATTATATACTGTTGGTCCGCAGGAATACATTTTAACTTCCTTTTCATCAAGAGGCTTAAAATCTTCTTTTTTTCTAGTTAGAGTGTTGTATATCTTCATTACCTGTCTCCTTCCTATCTTTGCACGCTTTTTTTAATATATCCTTAGACAAATCAACCTTTTCGTCTTCCATTTTTATCCCATGTTTTTCCAAAAGCTTCTCCATTCTTTCCATCCTGGCAATAAGCTTGCACAATTCCTGGGCGATAGGGTCACCTATATTTATCTGGTCAAGTTCAACTGAAGGTGCAATTCTCTGGTCCCCTCTCTTCACTGCCCTCCCCGGCACACCTACCACTGTAGTATTAGGCTCCACTTCTTCTAAAACCACAGAATTAGCCCCTATCCTTGCATTGTCCCCTACTTTAAATGGACCTAATATCTTAGCTCCCGTGCTTATAAGAACATTATTACCCACTGTAGGGTGCCTTTTTCCCTTATCCTTTCCGGTACCGCCAAGAGTGGCATTATGGTATATAGTACAATTATCACCAATTTCAGCAGTCTCCCCTATAACAATACCCATTCCGTGGTCGATAAAAAGCCCTTTCCCTATTTTTGCCCCCGGATGTATTTCTACGCCGGTCAAAAACCTGTTGATCTGGGAAATCAAACGGGCAATGAAAAACAGCTTTTTACAGTAAAACCAGTGGGCTATTCTATGAAGACACACTGCATGAAACCCTGAATACAGCAAAATAACTTCTAAAATACCCTTTGCTGCAGGATCCCTTTCGGCAATAGATTTTGCATCTTCAATAAATTGCTTAAACATAAATAAAACCTCTCACATTCCAACTCATTTTAAATTAATATAATTAGCCGGATATTCTTTTTAAAATACTCCTATTATACTATAATTATATCTACCAAAAAGTGCCCCTAATTAATCAAAATTTTTTTATCATTTTATCAAAATCATAGTGTAAAGTAAATAGATAAAACCCTTTACAGGTAGTTTTCTCTTATCCAGTTTATGCGCTTAATGATTTTTTCCTTTCCTAAAACTGATATTATGTCATACAGCTCCGGTCCGTGCATTTGTCCTGTAAGCATAACACGGATAGGCATAAATAAATTTTTCCCCTTTATTCCTGTTTCCTTTCCAATTGTTTTAAATACGCTCTTTCCAAATTCCTCATCTATAACGTCTGCTTCATTGACTTTAGAAATTAATGCATCCATCAGCTGTGGAACTTGCTCACCCTTTAACACCTCCAGGGTTTCATCATTTTCAGGGGATATTTCATCATTAAAAAATATTTTTACCTTTTCCGTTATTTGCGCCACATAATCCAAACTATGTTTTACAGCTTTTACCATCTTTTTAATCCATTCATACGTCTCACCGTCAACTTCTTCACCAATAAAACCTGCCTTTTTAAGGTGAGGTATAGCCATATCGGTTATTCTCTCTAAGGACGCATTTTTTATATACTGTGAATTCATCCAGTTGAGCTTTTCATTGTCAAAAACCGCCGGGTTTTTTGATACCCTCTCAAGAGAAAACTGAGATATAAGCTCATCAATGGTAAAAAACTCTTCTTCAGTTTCCGGAGACCATCCCATAAGGGCAAGGAAATTTACAATGGCTTCCGGCAAATACCCTAAGTCCCTGTACTGCTCAACCCATGTAGCCCCATGCCTTTTACTCATTTTGGTCCTGTCATGCCCTAATATCAATGATACGTGGGCAAACTGAGGCTTTTTAAAACCTAAAGCGTCATATATCAATATTTGCCGCGGGGTGTTTGAAAGGTGTTCCTCCGCCCTTATTACATGGGTTATTCCCATAAGGTAATCATCAACTACAACTGCAAAATTATAAACAGGGATACCGTCAGACTTTACAATTATAAAATCCCCTACCCCGTTGCTGTCAAATTCCACATGACCTCTTACTATGTCGTCTATTTCTATAATCTGATCCTTAGGAACTCTTAGCCTGATGGTAGGTTTTCTGCCTTCAGCCTCATATTTTTTTATTTGTTCTTCTGTAAGATTGCTGCACTTGCCGGAATACCCAAGCATATCTGAATTTGCTTCTTCAAGGCGCTTTCTCTCTTCTTCCAGCTCCTCCTGGGTGCAGTAGCAGTAATATGCCTTGTCCTCTTCTAAAAGTTTATCTACATATTTTTTGTATATCTCTCTTCTTTCTGTAGACCTGTAAGGGCCGTTTTCACCACCTGCATCTATACCTTCATCCCAGTTAATACCAAGCCACTTCAAATCATTTATTATAACCCGCTCTGATTCAACAGAAGACCTTACTAAATCAGTATCCTCTATACGCACTAAAAATTTACCGTTGTGTTTTTTGGCAAATAAATAATTAAATAATGCCGTCCTGGCTCCACCTATATGTAAATGTCCTGTAGGGCTGGGAGCAAATCTAACTTTTACCATTTTTCACCTTCTCCTCTCATCGCTTTTTTATTTTAAAAAACCACCACAGTTATTATCATATTTAAATATTGCTATTTGTGCAAGGTATATATATTCTTTGCAATTTGAATAATTATAATAATATTTATAAATAATAATATTGATAAAAGCTGATATTTTTTAAGCTTTTATAATTATTTAGCCTTTGAAAGGAAGTGATTTTGTGGCAGATTTAAACAATGCACGGACAGAAACTTTTAATATTACGCATTTTATAATAAGAGTGATTGTAGGAAGCGTTGTTTTTGCAATTACATCTTATGTAACTAAAGGCCTTTCAATATCAGGACTCTTACCTCTTGTAGTAAGTGCAATCGTTTTGGCAGCGCTGGACTACCTGGTAACAAGAATATTTGGTTTGGACGCAACACCCTTTGGAAAAGGAATTACAGGTTTTATACTGGCAGCAGCGATAATCTATGCTACACAATTTTTTGTCTCAGGATTTGAAGTTGACTTCTGGGGTGCTGTAATAGGTGCTTTGATTTATGGTATTATTGACGCTGTCATACCGGCTAAAGCAATGTAATTTCACTAAGTTTAAAGGTATATAAAAACCTTGAAAAGACATGAGTAAAAATTATTGAGACATGAGTTTAATTATTATACAAAAAAATGCATAACAGCACATAAGGAAAAGAAAGCCGCCAAATATTTAGGAGGCTTTCTTTTATTAAATGTAACCCAAAATGCCGTTTCACTATATTTTGACACCTAGCCGCAACTAGGTGGGTGTCCTGTTAAAAATTTCTGCCTTCCCTTGCCGTGACCTATGCTTTAAAGCATAATCCGGCTTTAGCTTAAGGCCTGGCATACGTTTTTAAACTCCGGACTCCCTTATGTCAAATGTAGGTTCAAAATTATAGTTTACTTCGTACATTTCAGGCAAAAACCTATCTAATCAACTTAATGACATTATATCATTATACCCACCCTAATTTCAAATAACCGAAAATACAGTTTAAAGCTTTTATACTAAGTAAATTAATGTTAGGCTTTTGATTTCTTAAAAATTCAACTTTATTATAAAACTTTATAATTTAAATTTTACACCCCAATTTTATTTTCCCGGGCATAATAAAACAAGTATTGCTGGGCAAATCCAGAAAGAACCCCAAACCTTTCTTTGGCCATTTTTTGAATATCTTTTAAGGCTGTTTTTTTCTTGAAATAAAGTTCCTCCATCACCCTCTTAACCCATACATCTGTGGGAAATACATCCCTTTTAGTACCGCTGTAAAGTAAAACACAGTCCGCTACCTTAGGACCTACTCCCGGAAGTTCCATTAAATACTCCCTGGCATCATCAGTATTCATTTTTTTAATATTTCCCAAATTTATACTTCCACTGCTCACCATCTTTGAAGTTCCGTGCACATATTTACACCTAAAACCTGCTTTACAGACTTCTAAGCTTTCAAGGGTAGAGTTGGCTATCTCTTCAGCCTCCGGGAATGTATAATATTTTTTTACCCCCAGATAAACTTCTTTTCCGTAAAGCCGGGCTAATGTATCCACCGATTTCATTATCCTGGGTATTCTATTATTGGCGGAAATAATAAATGAAACCAGTGTTTCCCACAAATCCTGTTTTAAAATCCTTATACCCCATCCAAATTCTACGGCTTTTTCCATTATTTTATCATTAACTATGTTTTTTTTAATTTCTGAATAATCTGTCCCTAAGTCAAAGTAATGATACCAGATATTTATAAAATCCTCCACATTGGAATTGTATATTTGAAGCCTTTCTTTATTAAAACTTACATTTACAACCCGTCCTTTTGCAACTCCCGTATAACTCCCGTCTATTTGCCTAACCCACCTAAAACACTGCCCGCATTCAAAGGTATGGGTAAGATTAAAATCTTTTACGCCTTCTATTAAAACTTTATTGTCTCCCGGTATTATTTTGTACCCCTTATATTCCACACAACCCTTATATTTCATATTACTTCCCCTTGATTTATTTTGTTCCCTGTTTTTAATTATTATATATATAATACCCTGTTTTTCTGTTATAATTTAAATTAATAATAACTTTTAGAAAGGAAATTGTTTATGAAAGAAAAAATTTATACCATACCCGTTACAGATGCATTTAAAAATGACTGTGAATGCCCCATGTGCATTTTAGAGAAAAAATTAGAAGATGAAAATGTTGAATACATTTTAGGTCCTTTTTTAATGGAACCTGAAGGAAGGATACAAACCAATAAAGAAGGCTTTTGCCAAAAGCATTTTGAAATGCTGTACAACACACAGGCAAATAGGTTAGGCTTAGGACTCATTGTTGATACCCTCCTTTGTGAACAAAATAGTATTTTAAAAAAAATGTATAGTGAAAATGAAGAGGTTTTAAGAAGAGATTCTGAAATATCCATGATAAAAAACTTATCCGGAAAAATCATATCCAAACAGACAGAATCTAAAAAATTTGTGGATGCCCTTATAGAAAAATTAGATGACTTAAACAGCTCATGTACAATTTGCAATAGATTAAACAAAACCATGGACAGGTATGTAGATGTAATATTGTATTTGTATTTTAAAGAAGAGGATTTTAAAAATATGTTTGACAATCAAAAAGGTTTTTGCTTAAAGCACTTAAAGCTTCTTCTCGAAGGTACAAAAAAATACCTTGCTCCAAAAGAAACAGCTATTTTTATAAATAAACTTATGTCCATCCAGATTGAAAATATGGAGCGTATACAAGAAGAAGTCAACTGGTTTACCAAAAAATTTGACTACCGCTATAATGATGCACCTTGGAAAAACTCAAAGGATGCACTTTTAAGAAGCATACAAAAGCTTGTAGGCTACTCTAATTTAAAATAATTATATTCAAATAGCTATTTTTGGGACCTTTGCTTTTTGGACTTTTGCTTTTTATTAAGTTCTTTTTTTTTGGGCTCTTGCTTTTGAAGCTCTTGTTTCTCAGCTTCCTGATTTTTCAGTTCTTGTCTCTTAGCTTCCTGTTTTTTGGCTTCCTGTTTTTTAGTATCTACAACAAGGCTTTTGGCAAGAAGATTTAGTCTTTTAATATTTATGGCTGTAAGCTTTTCCACCTCATCAATAACCCTTTTTTGTACTTCCCTTAAAAGAGGTCTTATCTTGTATCCATAAACAAGCACCAGGTCCATTTCAATATAAATCCCGTCAGAATGATTTTCCGCCCTGAAACGGGATATCTTATTTACCCCTTCTATACTTGAAGTAACATGTTCCACAATCTGATATATTGTATAATCTGAAATTGTATAGTTTCCCATATAGCTAAATGTAGGCCTTACAACAGACTTTTCCCCCACCAGCTGGAAACTTCCCTTTCCCTTTCTTCTGAATATCTGCAGAGGGTCAAGGAAGTACCCGGAGAAGTCCTTTTTTATTTCAAAGGTTGGCACCGGAATAACATGCTTCCCCTGCTCTTTTCTTGTTGTAAGAGCCTGCTTTATTTCAAACTCTGTGGCAATTTCATGAATATAGACTTTTTCATTTACACTATACCCCAGGCGCTGGGCAATTTTTTCAACCATCCCGTCAGATGTGCCCAAAATAAGAAGGGATTTAGGCTTATATTGTTCAAGGGCAGCCTTTACCTCTTTTGCATGTTCATCATCTGTAAACAGGGCACGCTTAATGGAACCCACTTTGGTTTTTTCCTTTTTAGCGGAAGTTCCTGCTATTATCTGCGTTCCCCTTATTAAAAGACCATCATCTATAATAAAATCAATACCTCTTTCCTTAGCCACCCAGACAGCCCTATGGCTTTTACCGGTCCCACTTGGTCCTATAAAACCAACAACATTCAAAACTATACCTCCAACCTTTTAAAATAACCTCTATATAACATTATATAAACTCTATATAAATAAACTCTATAAAATAAAAAACTTTATTTAAAAATAATCCCTATATAACATTATACCATTTTTTAATATTATAACACTATTCTAAAAGGGAAAAAGAGAGTAGGTCAATACTCTCTTTTTTCTATTTACCTAAAAATATTATCTTTTGTTTTTTACTGTAATTATCTTTTGCTTTTAAGTTTTTTATCTTAAGTAGAAAGAAATTGATATATAAAATTATGATGTCTGCCTCCTGTATAGCTTCATGCTGTTTTTCCCCAAGATAGCTTCATGGCGTGTCCACTTAAAAGCAATATCAACATAGTGTAGTTTTTTAGATAAAACAATACAATATATTGTGTTCCACAATATATTGTATCATTAGATAAATAATTGTCAATACATATGTTACAAAAAATCTGATTTTTTTTAAAATCATACACTATACCTTTTCTTCATTTATACCTTTTCTTCATTTCTTACCATATTTACAATGCATAGTTCACAACCTGCACATATAAAGGTCTTTTCCCAAAAAACATTCTTTATTGTCTCTAACAGTTCTTTATTTTTAAAATTTTTAGCACCGTGAATCATTATTTTCCTAGGTGCCATAGTAATAAGGGAACTTACAAGCAGATCATCATATTTTATTTCTTCACTGGAAATATCATTCATAAACTCCTGTATGCATTCATTTGTAATTTCCCTTTTATTTTCATCTAAAAGAATATATTTATCATCATACCCTGCAATTACATGTATAGTGTTGAATTTTGGCTCCTGAATGTCCACAAAATACCTTAATAACCGAATAAATTCCCTGTACTCTCTTTCCATTAAAAAATCATCTACAGCTTTATCCACTATTTCTTCTAAGTCTTTTATATATTCCTTTAGTCTGAAATTAACAAAACCATCTAAAATTAAATCATTAGCTCCCTGGTAGTAGTCTAATAATTTTCGTATGATGATATTTCTCCTTCTTATTTGAAATAAGCTGTTTAAAAAGCTTTTTTCACTATTTTTTATTGTACTTACCGCAATTCTAAATATTTCTTTTTTCTCCAACGAATTAAAATAGCAGTAATTGTTGTTTATTATCCTGTATATTAATTTTTCTTCATATTCTTTAATTATATAATCTGCTAATGCACTGGAAATACCTGCTTTTATTTCATCAAAAATTATGTGTTGCCTTTCTTCTTCTATTTTAGACAAATCAATTTTACATTTAACGGTTATTTTCCCTTCAGAATTAACAACATTTTCAATAAAACAATCTATATCAAATTTATTTAATTCTCTATTTATATAATCTTTTATATCTTCTGAACTCTCTCCAGCCTCAATACAAAGAAACTGCATCAACTTCACATCCCTTCAAACATAGTATATGTCTTTGCAATTTGTTGTATGCAGTAAGGGTTATATGCAATCTTTACCATATTTTTTTAAAGCATATATCACCATGTTATATGTTCATTATATGCAAAAAGAAATTGTAAGTTCCAATATAAGTGTGTCTTTATAAGATGATAATATGTATGTTTTAACCTGTCAAAAGAGGTATTACAGAGCCAACATCCACAGAATTTTCATTTCCAAGGCTAACAATTTCCATTCCTTTTTTATTAAGAAAATCCCGTATCTTTTTTTCTGTCTTTAATTTTTCAATATCTCCACAAATTGCCCATTTATATTTGTCAATAAGAAAAGTGCTTCCACCAATAAATCCTTTGTCTAAGCCTTCAAGGACAATTCTATCCTCTTCTTCAATTAACAGTACATCAAGTCCTTTTTTTTCAGCAATTTTTGCAATTCCCCTGTCCATGGTTATTATTGAATTTTCATTAACAACTGATACTGAACACTTAGTGTACCCTTGATTAACATGAACAATTTCTATATCCTTCTTCTTTAAATGCTCCAGTATAACACTATCTGTATATTTTGTATTGTGGAAAAAATATTTCCCCACCCTTGCACCGTTATAACAAATGTTTCCGGGATATTTTGAAGTTAAGCGGCTTTTTCCCTCCAAAAGCTCAAACCCTAAACTATGTAATTTTTTTAAAATTTCTTTACATACCCCCGGCGCATATACAATAATATTCTTTTCTAAATGGTGAAAAAAAATATCCGGATGATATGAAATGGCTGGATATAAAGAATCTAAAGGCTTTGTTTTTATGTAATTAATTTTAAGCGACATAAGTTTCTCTTCTATATCTTGTCCTATCCTGCCATCAACCAGTACCAGGTTTACTTTTTTTTCAGGTAAATTAGGAATGTCCAAAAAATTCATAACCCTTCTGTCTCCTGCTTTATAATGCATTTTTAAATAATTTCCAAATAAAAATAATTTATGTTTTTTAATGGGACAAGATTCCTGTCCTTTCTTTCTTACATAATATATAAATATATGCCATATATAAATTATTGTACAGTAATTTTTTTATGATGCAATAAAATTTTTTTATGATGCAATAAAATACAGCATTTATAAAAGTGCTACTAACTAATAATTTCTTTATGAAATTATTAGTTATTCAGATAAATGGGCTGTTGCAAAGCAACGGCCCCATTTCATATCTTAGAGAAATATATTGCCTTGGAGCAATATATTATTTATAACTTTATTTAACTTTATATATTTTTAAATTTTGTGGAACAATACTAACATATAAAATATTTTACACACTAAAACCCTTTTATCAGGAGTGTAATTATGACAACGATAAACTGCTCTTCAAACTGTATCCACCAGGTAGACGGCAAGTGTACACTTGATATTGTCAGCAAAAACTCAGCCTCGGTAAAATCCAATTGTATTTTTTTCGAAGAAAAAGTTTTTAAAAAAAGTCAAAAGAAGGTTATCTGACATGCGTCAGCTAACCTTCTTTTAATTAAAATACCGGTTGGCTGAACATAAAGTATCAATAAAAATATGAAGCATCTAAAAACTTAATTTAAAAACTTATGTTTCATGTGGCAATCGTAGGAAAAATAAATCTTTTTTTCTATGAATTAAGAATAATTATAAGGAGAGAATAATATATCGTAACACAGTTTTTTAAAACAAAAGGAGTTGTCGTTATGAACAGAACAGCCCTAGACAGAGTAGCACTTGTTCTTGTTATTATAGGCGCAATAAACTGGCTCCTGATAGGATTACTGGATTATAATTTAGTTTATGAAGTGTCAACTTTACTTGGAATGGGCACATTATTATCAAGAATTATATATTCAATAGTGGGGCTTTCCGGGCTTTACACCATAAGCCTGTTGTTCAGGGAGGCAGAACCTGCAAGAGAACAAGCATAACATCACAAAAAGAGCATATCTTATAAACGGAGGGGTACTTTTTAAACCCCTCCGTTTTTTACTCTTCTTCTGGTATTTCCCAATTATGGTAAACATTTTGAACATCGTCTAAATCCTCTAAATTGTCAATAAGTTTTTTCATCATTTCAATTTGCTTCTCATCTGTAAGCTTAGTTGTAGTCTGAGGAATCATTTCCAAATCAGCAGATATAAATTTAACCTGACTCTTTTCAAGTGCTTCCCTCACTTTAGAAAAATCACTAGGGTCTGTTATTATCTCATAATATTCTTCTTCCGCATTAAAATCTTCTGCCCCTGCTTCTAGTGCTTCCATCATTAAATCATCTTCACTTTCAACAGTGGACTTATCTATAAGTATCAATCCTTTTTTATCAAACATAAAGGATACACAGCCGGTAGTCCCTAAATTCCCGCCAAATTTATCAAAATAATGCCTTACATCTGCAGCAGTCCTGTTTCTGTTGTCCGTAGCAGATTCTACAATAACAGCTACCCCTCCCGGGCCATAGCCTTCATATACAACTTCTTCATAGCTTTCCCCTTCTGCATCTCCGGAAGCCTTTTTTATACTTCTCATAATTGTATCATTAGGCATATTTGCACTTTTGGCCTTGGCTATAACATCCCTGAGCTTAGGATTTACTTCTGGGTCAGGTCCTCCACTTTTAACTGCAATAGCAATCTCCCTGCCTAATTTGGTAAAAATCTTTCCTCTCTTCGCATCTGTCTTTTCTTTCTTACGTTTAATATTTGACCACTTAGAATGCCCAGCCATTAAAAAACCTCCTATAATTAAATGAATTAATTAAAATCAATGTATATATAAATTATAATATTAATATCATAATTTATAAAGGTATTTGCTAAAGTTTCTTCTTTTTTTCAAAAAAAATTTATGGGTAATACAAAAATCTATTTACATATTGAGAAATTTTGTATAAAATGTTTATGACATTTTATGTCCTACTAACTAACATATGTAACTTATGTTATGACATTATGTTTGTGTAATTTAATTCATTAATTTAAATATTATGAGAAGGGTTGATGTCTCTTGGGTAACAAAATTAGTTTGTCTAGACCTGTAAAAGTATTTGCAATATTCATATTTACCTTTTTAATTGCTATAAACATAATCTCTGCAAGTTTTTTAACGCCTTTTGAAAAATCCATTGTCTATGCAATAAAATCCTTTCTGCCTTTGTCTGTTTCTGATAAATTTTGTCTCTTACTGGTGCTAAACATTAGTTTTTTTCTCTTTGTATTGGTTGTTTTTTGCAATATGAATAAAAAGAAAAAGGCACTAATACAAAAGTTTGAAGAGGAGAAAAAGAAATTAATTGAACTGCACAAACAAGAAATAGAGAAGAAAAACAAATGCATAAAAAAGCTTTCTTCCATTGGCAAGGAAACTGAAAAACTATGTGCAGAAAAAAGCGAGTTCTTTTATAATATTTCCCATGAGCTCAAAACACCCTTAACTGTAATATTAGGTGCTATTCAGCTTATAGATCAGAAAAACTCACAGGTTGTTACTGAAAAGAGATATTCCGCAAGACAATTCTTCATTATAAAACAAAACTGTTATAGGCTTTTGAGGCTAATAAACAACATATTAGACATCAGCCGTATAGAATCCGGCTATATAAAAATAAACACTACAAGCTGCAATATAGTATACCTGGTTGAAGAAATAACCCAGTCTGTGGTACCTTATGTAGAGCAAAAAAACCTATATTTAGAATTTGATACTTCAGCAGAAGAAATTATTGCCAGCGTGGATATTGAAAAATTCGACAGGATACTACTTAACCTTTTGTCAAATGCAATTAAGTATACAGAACCCGGGGGGAAAATTTCTGTAAACGTATACCAGGAAAAAGATTCTTTCGTAATAAAGGTATCTGATACCGGCATAGGTATTCCTAAAAAAAGAATAAATAATATATTTAAAAGATACCAGCAAATAAAAAACTCCCTTACAACAGGAATTGAAGGAAGCGGGATAGGACTTTCAATTGTAAAATCATTTGTTGAGCTTCACGGCGGCACCATTGAAGTAAACAGCATCCTCAATAAAGGAAGTGATTTTCTGATAAAAATTCCAATTAAAAAAGGCAGTACCACACCCCGGAAAAATTGCAGGCGTGAAAACAACGACAGAATTATAGACTCTATAAAAATTGAGTTTTCAGACATTTTTCCCGCTTATTAGAATTTAAGCCGGTTTAAACCTCTGCCTGTAAGGGAGGAACCTGTAATAAGGTTGCTTGTAAGGGAACCTGGCTTATTTCAAGGACATGAGGACACATGCCTTAACAGCATTCATACCCTTTTTATCTATTAATTTTACAATTTCCTCATTATGAGTCCCTGGCTGAAGCCATATATATTCAACTCCTAAGTCTGCCGCCTCTTCAATTACTGATTTCCCTATATTAGGGGAAACAACCATATTTACAACATCCGGCTTTTCCGGAAGCTGTGAAAGGCTGCTATAGCATTTGTCCCCCTCTATAGTCTGGTAATTGGGGTTTACAGGGTATACCTTATACCCATATCTCTTTAGTTTTTTATAAATCATGTTTCCATATTTCTCATGATTTTGACTTACGCCTACAACGGCCCATACTTTTTTCTCCAGCATTTTTTGCTCCAACATAAAAATCCTCCTCTACAAAATCAGCTTCCCTTGTTCATCAAGGGAAATATAAGTTTTATTTCCCGCCTCTATTAAACATCTTGCATTTGTCACTTCGTTAATTAATTCCGTTAAATGCCCAAGCCCGCCTTCCTCTACATATACTATTATCTCTACATCCTGCTCATATATTATGTCTTTTATAATATAATCTTTAGAAATAAGTGTATTCTGTACTTTCCCAAATAAATCATATTCAATCACAATATTTACTTCCGTACACAATTTTTTTGTTATAATCCCCGCCTCTTCAATGCCTAAAGAAGCACTTTTCCCGTATGCCCGTACAAGACCTGCCGCACCTAAAAGAGTGCCGCCAAAGTATCTGGTAACAACAACCACCAAATCCCTTACTTCCATTCTCTTTATAACTTCCAGTATAGGTAGTCCCGCCGTCCCGGAAGGTTCCCCATCGTCACTAAACCTCTGTATAATACTCTTTCCCCCGATGTAGTAAGAATATACATTGTGGGTGGCATCCCAGTATTTTGCCTTTATTTCATTAATAAAATCCAGCGCCTCTTTTTCAGTTGCAACAGGCATAACCGATGCAATAAACCTTGACTTTTTTTCTTCCATCTCAGCTACAGCATGTTTTAAAACGGTTTTATATTGTTTATCCAAATAAATCACCTTTTAAAATATAATTTTTAAAATAATTTTTATTATAAATATGACTTTCCCAGTTATAATTGTACCTTATATAGCAAAAATGTAAAACTATAATTGTCCATATTGAAAACTGTAATTACTTATCTTAATTCTAAAATAAATTATACCCATGTGCAAAATAGACAAAAGAAATTTAAATACCGGATTTTTTTTGTCTATTTTGCGAATTGTAAGTTTTTCAAAAATACTGCAAAATATATGTAAAGGATATAGAAAATAAAAATATAGAGAATATAAAATCTAAAGGTTGCAATGATTTTTAAAGAACAAGTATATATCCCCAAAAAACTATACTAACATTTATTGTACTATATGGAGTAACAATCACCTTATTTATCACCATCTTTCAATATAATAATATTGATATACCATTTGAAGTTTCTTTCTTGAAATTTCCTTTATTACATACAGTGCATACCGGTAACAATTAAAATTCATTGCACCTTTTTCTATAAACGTGCCGGCAATTCTTTTTTAAGCCAATTTTTTTATTTAGTCATTTTTTTATTATATTAAAACTTAAATTCCAATTTCCCGATACTAATAATATAATAAATATTTTTATAACAATTGATATAATAAATAATTGATAATTAGAAAATAATATGGAATATTATGTAAGATACCATTGTTTCTTTAATTTTAAGGAGTTATATTTAAGGAGTATTACTTATGAGAAGAGGTTTTTTTCAAAAGCTATATAAATTTGACAAGAAATCAAAGACCTATTTAATAGAAGTATCTCTTGATGATTATGATGATGTTTTTGATGACTGGGATCCCTCCCCTTTTAAAAAAAGAGATATAGAAGATGAATTTAGCGATTTTATACTGGATTCTTCAATGGACATCCCCCTAACTTTCAACATAACTCTGGTGCTTTATCTGCCCCAAGATAAAAAAGACGAAAGAAAAGAATCCACATTAATAGCGGCTTTCCGCAATTATTACCAATACGCAATAGAAAGACACAAAAGAGCTAATTCAAATCTAAATAACAGGACTGTTTTTTACTTGTGCCTGTCCCTTTTTCTTTTAGGCATAGGATACTTTTTTTCCTGGGACACTGAAAATATAATATATAATATTGTACACGAAGGTATTTTTGTTGGGGGTTGGGTGTTTTTATGGGAGTTTTTTACAAATATTTTCATAAAGAAAAGGGAGCTACATAGACAATACAGACTATATAAAAGATTGTTACAATCGGAAATCAGGTTTGAATATGTAAGTTAATTTTATTTCTCCTCACAGGTTCAAGCTGCTGTTTATAAAGCACATGTCTTATGGAGTTGGCAGTTATTTCTGCCATTTTATACACCATTCCCAGGCTTGTATTTTGAAGCATAATCAACGGTAAAAAACCCGCAACAGCCACAACAGCAGATATGCTTATGTCACCCACAGGCGGCAGGTTTTTTCCTACACCGTTTCCCGGCTTAATTGGCTGGTTGCTCAAAACAATATGCCCGATATGTTCCGGACTTCCTACAGATGCATCCACTGCTATAACAAGTGTATTGGAGTGGTCAATACTTTTGATGGTTTCTTCTATGTTCTTTGCATGAACCGGATCTGAAATTGTGCCATAAACATCAAAATCATAAACCCGGTATTTAGAAAGCATATGCCCCACTAATGGTCCAAAGCTGTCCCCTGTAGCCCTGTCAGAGCCGATGCCCACTACTGCAATCCTATTGTATCTTTTTTTAATATCTGAAGTCATGGCAAGAATTGCTTTGTTTAGCTTGAATTGGCACATTTTGTCGTTAGTAGTGAAATGCGCTTTTTTTACTACCTTAACCATATTTACTTCTACTCCCCTAAAAATTTTTATATTCATAAATTTTCTATTTACATATCAATATTATACAACAAAAAAAAATAATTTGGTAGTAAAAAACTGTCTTAGAAAATAAGCATTTTAATATAACCGGGTAAAAAATAAATGACTGAAAGTATAAATGACCATAAATAATATAAATGGCTAAAAAAATAAATAACTAATAACTTGTTTGGGAAATGAAATTAATAATGAAATTAGTTGTTTTTTTCAAGAAGCCGGTCAATTGCATCTTGTGCCTGCTTATCATATAATTCTACTGCCTCTTTCACCGTCATTCCTTCTAAAATAACGGCACCCATTATCTCTCCCATGGGAAAATCAGGGACAAATTCATACATTTCTAATTTGCCGTGGTATTTTGATACCTCTATGGACATTTCATAACTCTCTTCCGTCACCCATAAACCTCTCAGCCATTTCTCTTTACCGGCATCTCTTAAGTCTATATTGTCACCAAAAAACCATAACAATTCTTCAAGGACCTGGTATACTTTCTCCGGCTCCTTTACACCTTTTGGAATATAAAATGCATCATAGGAAATTGCACATGTTTTCCCGCTTATATTGTCAGGTCCTGTTGGAAAAGGAACAATTCCATATTCAAATGAAAGTCCCTTTATTTCTTCAAGCATCCATGAGAGAATAGGAAAAAATAAAATATTTCCATTTTTAAAGGATGAGTAATTGGCTTCATAATTCCATAAATCCCCTTCTGCAATATAAGCCACATTGTGCACATTGTACAATTCATTTATAAACTCCAGTGCACGTATAGTCTTTGGGCTTTTTAACCGGTGCTTTCCTGATTCAAAATCACTGAATATTTCTCCGTCATTGGCAACCACAAAATTTGCTATAGTCCGGTGTATAAATCCTCCATATCCAAACCTGTCTATCTCTCCATCCCCGTCGGTATCGCCGGTTGCAGCCTTAGCATATTCCAAAAACTTTTCCCAGTTCCAACTCTTAAAATTATTTTTGTATATCTCCATTGGTGTCTCAAGATCTAATTCGTCAATAATTGATTTATTGTATCCCATAAAAACACCATTATCAGGTACCTCAACAGTTTTTATACCGTACTCATCATCTATTAACTTCCCCATTAATGTAACTACAATATTGTCTGTCAAAACATCCGAATTGGGGGATACAAACTCACTAACAGGCAGAAGATATCCTTTTGCAATAGCCGAAACGGAAAAATTCATTGGCAAATATACAATATCTGCAAAAGGCGAACCTTCTAAAACAGACTCCTCCAGCTTAGATTCCAGCTGTTCCCATGGAACTTCAATAAATTCAATTGCGCAATTGTATTTTTCTTCAATTCTTTTAATGTTTTCGTACTTTGCTATATCTTCTGAGTAGACTGTAGGATCCGGTTTTTTCATATTGCTGTCCGGCACTACAGGCCACCAGCTTGAAATTTTTATAGTCCTTCCTCCTAAGTCAAAAGCCTCATATTTATCCCTTATATCTTCCTTATTAATATTTAAATTTTCATCTTCCTCATCTCTTTCTTCACCGGATTTAGCATCAGCCTTATTATCAACATCATTATTAATACCTGTCTTAGAGCCACAACCAACAATAGCAAATGCCAGTAAAATCAATACTACCAAAAATATTATTGGCTTTGTGTGCTTTTTCATGGTGCTTCCTCCTGTTATAAGGGTTATTAATCCATAAATGCTAATACGTTGGAGTTCTTAGTATTAAAATTGCTCTATGTTAAAATTTTTCATATAAAACTTATAAATTTTAAAGCATATAAATTTACCACTATATTATTTATCGGTATTTTAACGGTTAAAATAACCCCCGGAGGTGATATTTTTCCTGGAAATTCAAAATCACATTTGTTCCACCGTATCAAAAAGACTTCTGATTTTTAAATTATCTTTTAAACTTTCTATATCTTTTACACTTGTAAAAATATCTTTTTCAACTTCAATTACCTTTTCATTTCCGGGAACTAAATCAAAATAATTGTCCATGAAGATGATATCTTCCCCTTCTATATTTAGCTCCACATATTTAGCTAATGCCTTTGAGGTCAAGGATATTAAATACCTGTCCTCTTTTTCCGTTATTTCTGCTTTTATTTCCGGGTCTTTTAATAAAAAGTGCTTTGGCTTAACAAAAAGAAGCGTACCTTCAGATTCTATCCCTTTTTCTGTGTAAAGCCGGTACTCTAAATAGGTTTCCATTTTATCATTATATGAAGACAGAACATCTTTAAAGTCTAATGTTTTAAGCTTTTTTGCCATAAGAGGGGCAATTTCAAAACTCACCTTTCCCTCTTTTAAAATTTCTTCCTTTACATTTCTCAGCTTCCACACTACACTTCCCTTTACATTCTCCATAGTTTCATTTGTCACGTGAAATTCCACCTGTGTACCCTCATCATTTACCGATAGTAAAACAGGGGCAAAAAACTTTCTTGCAAAATAATGAAGGGCTTTCCACCTGCCGTAGTAGTCTATAGAAGACCAGGAAGCAACAGGCCAGCAGTCATTAAGCTGCCAGTAAATAGCACCCATACACCTTCCCCTGTTCCGTCTCCAGTGCTCCACACCATATTTTATTGCCTCAGCCTGCAGAAGTTGGGAGACATATATTAAGGAGCTGAAATCCTTTGGGTATTTAAATGTTTCAGACAGGTAGTAAAGTATTTTTCCATTGGCAGCACCATTTTTCTGATGCCTTTCCATAACATATGAAAATATATTTCTATCCTCAGGCAGGGTAAAGGACTCAATGGTTTTCTCAGAAGGAAATGATTGAAATCCAAATTCACTTACAAACCTGAACTTGAAATTTCTGTAGTAGGTAAAAGGCTTCAGCCCGTGCCACACATCCCAATAGTGAACATCCCCTGTATTTTCATCGTCAGGGTTCTCAAAACCTCCGCCGGAACTAGGGGATGAAGGCCAGTAAAAATTGTTAGGGTCGTATTTTTTCACCAACTCAGGAAGAACAATTTCAAAAAGTTTTATATACCCTGTCTTGTGCCTTGCTTTTCTTTCAAAATCCCAATAAAACCAACCGCTCTCTATTTCATTGTTTCCGCACCAAAGTCCAAGACATGCATGATGTCTTATTCTCTTTATATTATCTATAGCTTCCTCTTCCACATTTTCAATGAACTCATCCGTAACCTCATATATAGCACATGCAAACATAAAATCCTGCCACACAATTAACCCGTATTCATCACACAAATCAAAAAAGTAGTCCTCAGGATAAATTCCCCCGCCCCATACCCTAATCATGTTAAAATTAGCCTCTACACAGCTTTTTATAAGGTATTCGGTTCTTTCCCTGCTGCACCTTGCCAGTATGCTGTCTTCCGGGATGTAGTTTGCACCCATTGCAAATATATCTTTACCATTTACGACAAACTCAAAGCTTTCGCCCCACTCATCCCTCTGCCTGTTGATTTTTATGGTTCTAAGCCCTATTCTGAATTTTTTGCTGTCTAATTCCACATCCTTATTTTTTAGTTTAACTTCCACAGTATAAAGGGGCTGTTCCCCGTAGCCATTTGGCCACCAAAGTTTTGGGTTTTCAATATCCAGGTAAATATGGTTTTTGTTATCTTTTGTTTTTGTTTTGGAAGCAATCACTTCCCCATCCGGTGAAGTAACAGTAACCTCTAGGTCTAAAAGCTCTCCACAAAAATTTTCAATATCAGCTTTTATAAGAAGCCCCACTTTGCCCTCTTCATGTTTTTGTGTAATATACACATCATCCAGCTTTCCAAAACTATAGCCCCTTATAAATATATCCCTCCATATGCCCAAATCAGGTATCTGGGGTCCCCAGTCCCACCCAAAGGTACAATGCCCCTTCCTTATGTGGGGGAAGCCTTTAACTGCGTCCTCTGCGCCCCACAGAGGGTTTTCTTCATTCTTTTTCCGCACATACTCTAAGGAGGATTCAAAAATAATGTGTATTGTGTTTTCCCCCTCGTGAACATACTCCTTAATGTCAAATTCATATGTTCTGTGCATATTTTTGGTCCTTCCCACCGGCTTGTCATTTATTCTTATTTCAGCCAATGTGTCCAGCCCCTTGCAGCACAAAACAAGCCTTTTATGATTTAGTAATTCTTTATCTATATAAAATTCCCGTTTGTATTCATAATCCTTTGCTGCTATTTCCAAAGCCTTTATTTCATTATCCCTGTAAAAGGGGTCGTCAATAACACCATTATTTAATAAATCATTAAATACAGTCCCCGGTACATTTGCTTTGTACCAATTATTCTCATCCGTGCATTTCATTTTCCAGATACCGTTTAGATTAAGTATCATATTCATATTCCCTCCATGTTTTATTTGTTTGTTGCTTATTTGTATATTTTGTTTGTGTTTGTTTGTATATATTGTATATATTATATTGCATATATATATAATTCTTTATCAAAGGGTAAAATCCTTTATAAGAAAATAAGATGCAGGGTATTCCCCTTTAGAGTTAAGTAAGTAGGTGTTTTTTATAAACATATGCAAGACTTGAACATTTAAAAACAAAAAAGGAAAAAGCATTCTAAATTCAGCTTTTCCCTTTTCTCTTTAAACTGTTCCCTTTTCTTTTCAAGTTTTTTATTGTCTGCTATTGCTTTTTTTGCATTATCTCCGACTCATCTGTTCTGCTTCTTCAGTTTTTTCTACAATTTCAATGTTTTCAAGAACTTTTCCTGTACCTAAAGCAACACATGATACAGGGTCATCTGCAACAACCACATCTATACCTGTCTTTTCCTGAATCAGCTTGTCAAAACCATATATAAGACTTCCACCGCCTGTCATAACAATACCCCTGTCACTGATGTCTGATGCCAGTTCCGGCGGAGTTCTTTCAAGTACTGAATGGACAGCTTCAACAATACTGGAAACAGGCTCTTCTAATGCTTCCATAATCTCTGTTGACGAAACGGTAATGGTTTTAGGCAGTCCGGATATAAGATTTCTTCCCCTGATATCCATTGTAACTTCCTGAACCCTGGGATATACAGTTCCGATATTTATCTTCAATTCCTCAGAAGTACGTTCACCTATCATTATGTTATGCTTCTTTCTCATGTACCTTACAATGGCTTCATCAAATTTGTCTCCAGCTACTTTTATGGAAGTGCTCACAACAGTCCCGCCCAGAGATATAACCGCTATATCAGTAGTCCCCCCGCCAATATCTATAACCATGCTTCCACAGGCTTTTGAAATGTCTATCCCTGCCCCGATAGCTGCTGCTATAGGCTCTTCAATAAGGTGCGTTCTTCTTGCACCTGCCTGGTTGGCTGCCTCCCTTACAGCCCTTTTCTCAACTTCCGTTACACCGCTTGGGACACATACAATAATTCTTGGCTTGAAAAATTTGAATATCCTGTTTCCTGTGACTTTATTAATGAAGTACTTTAACATTCTCTCGGTTATATTGTAGTCTGAAATTACACCGTCCTTTAAAGGGCGTATTGCAACTATGTTACCCGGCGTCCTTCCCAACATCCTCCTGGCTTCTTCCCCTACAGCCAAAAGCTTGTTGTTGTTTCGATCCAATGCCACAACTGAAGGCTCACTCAGCACAACACCTTTTCCCTTTATGTATACAAGTATTGTAGCTGTTCCCAAATCTATTCCTATATCCTGCCCAATTCCAAACAAAACGCATCTTCCTTTCGAAATTCAAGATAGAAAAAAAAAATTACCCCGAATTATTTATACCATATTAATATTATCACACTATACTAATATTGCAAGATTTTTGTTGACTAAGTTTTTGGTTTTTTTGTTATTATTTTTACAATTATTTTTTGCAATTATAAAGAAAAGACTTTAAGTGTATAAAAATTCACTCAAAGCCTTCAGTTACCATCAACTTTTATAAAATTATCATTTTAATAAACATATTTATACTGCCTTTTACCCATGTTTATATTTATCATTTTCTCGCTTCTTTTTAAGCATAGCTTCGCTTCTTTGCTTATATTTAGCTTTAGTTGCCATCCCGCCTCTGATATGTCTTTCAGCTTTATTTTTTTCTAAAACCTTTTTAGTCTCTTCAGCCAGCACAGTGTTTATTTTTGCCAACCTTTCTGTGACATCTTTATGTACCGTACTTTTACTTATCCCGAATTTTTTAGCTGCAGCCCTCACTGTAGCATTGTTTTCAATTATAAATCCAGCAAGCTCTATAGCTCTTTCTTCTATGTATCCTTTCAATGGTATGCCCCCCAAATTTCAATAACTACAGTAATATATATGCTGCATCAGATACACTTATGATATATAAATAGGGTCAGGCTTAAATAATTTACCTGCACATATATACAAGTAAATTTACTTAAGTCTGACCCGTTTTCTAAAAGGCATTAGTCAATAAAGCATTAGTCAATTGGTAAGTACTCTACCGGATTTACAGGTTGGTTGTCTTTCAATACTTCAAAGTGAAGATGTGAAGGGTCTGCTGCTTTAAAAGCTGCTGTATCTCCAACACATCCTATTACCTCTCCCTGCTTTACTTTTTGATTAGGAGTAACCATATCATCACTTGCAAGATTTGCATATACTGTTTTTAAGTCCTTTGAATGCTCTACAATAATTGTTACGCCCAACCTCGGATCATTTTTAATACTGGTTACGACACCATCTGCCACAGCTTTTACAGGTGTTCCCCTTTCTGAACTTATCCCAACTCCTGTATGGGCTCTCCACTCATTTAAAGTTTTTGAGAAAACAAGCTTGTCTACAGCAAATTCCAGTATTATCTCCCCGTGAACAGGCATGATAAATTTAGGGGTACCAGCCGTTTCAAGAACATCTTCCTGGTCTTGTGCAATTGTTTCTTCTGCCTCAACTATCCCGGCTGTCCCAAATGTCTCAACTGCGTCTTCTAAAGCAGTTTCTGCACTCCCTTCCAAAGAAACTTTTTCATTCCCCTCTTCTAAACTCTTCTCTTCTAAAGCTTTCCCGTCTAAAGCCTCATCTCCCTGTTCTTCAATAGAAGCCTGCCCTTCTGTTTCTCCCCTGTCTCCCTTATAGTCCTCCTCAAATATTTCATTGTCGCTTACAGAAATATCTCCTTCATCCTGATTTTGGGCAATCACCTCCTTATCCCTTTCAAAATAAGCAGTGCTTTGGTCCATATTTCCCATCATATCAGGAGTAATTATTTCTTCCCCGTCATTGTCAAATGCCACTAAATAACCCGTCACACCTATAATTATCAAACATAAACCTAAAACAATAAAAAATCCTTTCTTGTCAAAAAAGTCCAGCACTTTCTTTTGCGTAATTTTCTTGTCCGGAAATAATTTTTTGAAATTCACTTTTTCCACCTCCATAAATTATTGTTTCCGCAAATGGGAACAATATACATGGAGGTAAAGATTTTTTAAAAATTTTCTAGTTTTTTTCTAAATTTTGTATATGTTCTAAAGTAACACCCTTATAATAATATTTTATAATTTCTTCAAAGTCTTTTCCGTTTTTAGCAAGGTGGTTAGCTCCCCACTGGCTCATCCCAACCCCGTGGCCATGTCCTATGGTGATTATATTTATTTCCCCGTCTTCCCCTTCTTCTATGCTGAAATTTGTAGACCTTAAATCTAAAATCCTTCTAAAATCAGTACCCTTTAAAGTAACATCCCCCACTTTAATTTTATCCACCCTTTCACTATCTGTCCTGTTAAGTATTTCAATTTCATCTATAATGTTTTCACCTTCAATTTTTAAATCAGGAATTTCACTTTTAATTGCACTTATAAAGTCCTCCTGTTTAAATGCTGTCACCACTTCATAATCTGAACAAGCGTCCTCCCCTTCACTTTTTACGCTTTTTAAATAGGGCACTTCCACCCCTTCCCACACATTCTCAGAATTTTCAGTTGCACCACCGCTATTTGCATGGTAAAGAGGATTAATAACTTTATTTTCATACAAAATGACTATGTCTTTGGTCTCATCAACAGCTCTTTTAATTTTATCCCAGTTTTTTTGCCCGTTGCTTTCACCCCATTTTTTAAGGGCATCATCTTTACTAATCCAAGCCTGGCAATGTCCGGGATCAGTGCAGATATCTCCCCCTTTGTGAACATCTGCACCGTTGGCTGCATACATCTTTTTCATTCTCCCATACGCATATGTTCTTGCAGCTACTGCCTGAGCCTTCAAAGCCTCAATTTCAAAATTTGCCGCCATCTCCGCTGCCACCACTCCTAAAAGATACTCTTCAAGGGACATTTTTTTTACTTCATCCTCAGATGCTATATAAACATCCAGATAAAGCACTTCCTCTTCACCTTCTTCTTTTCCGGCATCTTCTTCAGGCGGCAAAAACCCGCCGTCGTCTATAGGTATAAGTTCTTCAGCAACGGTGCTGCATCCCCGCACTATTATTAATGGTAAAACCACTATAACCATTGTCATTAAAAAAACGTAATCAACAAATTTTTTCATACTTAATATTCCTTTTATTTTAGTAATTTTTAAATCTTTTTTAGTGGTTTTTAAAAACCAGATACATTATTAATAACTGCATTAATAGCTATATCAGTAACTATATTAGAAACTTATATTAACAACTCTATATTAATAACTATGTTTGTCTAAAACCAAATATCCATTAAAACTGCTAAATTTATCGAATTTTATTGTAAAAGGATTCGTCCTATTGATTTATTATTTTAAAGGAGGTTTTATATATGAGAAAGTTTAGTTTTTTTATGGTGGTGATAATTCTTCTTGCTGCCTGCCTTCCAAACATAACATTTGCAGAAGAAGACATATACCCGGGATTCAGGGTAATAGGAAGACACCTTTATGACAACAGAGGGGAAAAAGTCATCCTCTATGGTCCAAATATAATGACCATATGGGGCGAGATAAGCGGTGAAAAAACTTTTGCCGAAATTGCAAAAACAGGGGCAAATGCCATCAGAATAGTCTGGCTTACTACCGGCTCTGCCAGAAATCTTGACCTGGCAATATACAACTGCCGCAAAAACAATATGATACCAATGGTTGAACTTCATGATGCAACAGGTGAATGGCACAAGCTCCCCCAACTTGTGGACTACTGGACAAGTCCTGAGATTGTAGAGGTTATTAAAAAACACCAGGAATACCTTCTCATTAACATTGGCAATGAAGTAGGTGCAGAAGTTTCTGAAAGCGATTTTAAAGAAGGCTATGAAACAGCTGTAAAAAGAATGAGAGAGGCGGGAATTCACGTTCCCCTTATAATTGACGCCTGCAACTGGGGTCAAAATATAGATATTTTGCAAGCAACAGGACCTTATCTGATAGAGGCTGACCCAGATAAAAATCTTATGTTTTCAGTACATATGTGGTGGCCATACATGTGGGGATATGATGAGCAGAGAGTTATTAATGAAATAAGAGAGTCTGTTGAAATGGGGCTTCCCCTTATCGTCGGTGAGTTTGGAAATGCCTGGGAGGAAACTGAACAAGGTGCTATTCCTTATAAGACAATAATGGAACAGTGCTATTTAAATGAAATTGGATACATGCCATGGTCATGGGGGCCTGGAAACAATCCTCAGACTTTTCTTGATATGACAACCGATGGTACATATGAATCTTTACATGGATGGGGTTTGGAAGTTTGTGTAACCCATGAATACAGTATAAAAAATATTGCAGTACGCCCGGCTTCAATGCTTGAGCCATCTAATGTTCCACCACCTGACCTTTCACTTCCGCCAGGCAGTTTATCACGCAACAAACCTGTTTTTGTCTCTTCAACAGAACCTGGTTTGGGCAACATTCCTGAACATGCAGTGGATGGGGATGTAACTACAAGGTGGTCTTCTGATTATTATGACCCTCAATACTTATATGTGGATCTTGAAGATGTGTACGAAATAGGCAAAATTTACATTGAGTGGGAAGATGCATATGCAGCTCAATACAAAATTCAAGTTTCCAATGATGCAGAAAATTGGACGGACATCCATGTTGAGTACAACGGCAAAGGCGGTATTGAAGAAATTGAAGTTGAGGCAACCGGCAGGTATGTAAGGCTTTACTGTATGCAGCGTGCAACCCAGTGGGGTAACTCACTCTACACATTTGAAGTATACCCTCCAGAAGGTGCTATTATAGAACCGCCTGACTTTACCCTTGGTGATATAAATGAAGACGGGATAATCAATACAATAGATTATTCTTTAGTGACAAGACATGTTTTAGAAGTGTCCACCCTTTCAGAAAACCAGCTCCTTGCAGCAGATTTAAATGGGGATGGAGTAGTTGATACCGTTGACTGTTCACTTTTTAGCAGATATCTCCTTGAGATAATTACAACATTTCCGAAAGAAAAGTAAAATTTTAAAAAAGTACGAAGGCTTAAGCTTTCGTACTTTTTTAAACAACCTTTTTCAGCCTTTTTCTTAAAGCTTCATATTCTACTTACTCATTTTCCTTTTAAGGCACTATGAAATTATTTGCACCTTATTAGATAACATAATAACTTATTATGGAAGTGTTTTTTATAAGTTCAAGTTTTATCTTTTATAATTTATTGCCTTTTTTTAGCCATTGCGTCTTATTAAAAACTTACCGATATTTGCATTAACATAATTTTTATAATACAATTAGTAATGATGGTTTAAAAAATAAAATACTTAAGGAGCTGAAAATTTTGAAAAAAGAGAATCTAACAAAACTTATTGTCTTAACTAGTGTTATTGTTTTATGTGCAGGTATAGTTGCTTTTGCATCTTCTCTTACCACTGAGATTAAGGCAATACTAACCCAGGAATTTACAATCAAGTATTACGGTGAAGTTCAAGAGATGAAAGACGGCTCAGGCAATCCTGTATATCCTATCGTCTATAACGGTACTACATACCTTCCTGTCCGTGCTATCAGCGATATGATGGGCATACCCGTTGATTGGGATGCAAGTACAAAAACCGTTATCCTTGGAACTGAGGAAAAGCCTCCGAAAAGTGTATTAAGCTTTGAAGGAAAAACATCTGATTACAGCAGCAGGGTAACTGACAAAGCTTCCCTTACAGTTAAAGGAGCCAATGGGGCAGATATCGTGTATAATGACGGAGTAAGCTTTAGAATCTGGAACGGAACCTCTTCTGCTAATGCTGACAGGGCATATCAAGCTAATATTGGGGGAGGTTATACTAACCTATCTTTTGATGCATATGTTGCTACCCACGAAGATAATTTTGGCAAACGACCTTATGAAATCATTATCTATAATATTGATAATGGAGAAAAATTAGCATCTATAACTGTCATGGCTGGTGAAATAAATAAAGTTGAAGATATTGATATAACAGGAGTTAAAAAAATAGGCTTTGCAGCAAATGGAATTCAAATTAGCGGCGCTAATAGCACTGACCGAGCATACTTCTTTAATCCTACTGTAGAATAATTATATAAACTTGATAATAAATACTTAAAAGAAACAGCACCATCTAAAAGAGGGTGCTGTTTCTTTTGAATTTTTTCGAACATATGTTTGATTTGTTCTGTTTTTTGTAGTATAATTTATTTATAAATTACACCAACAACTAACCTGGTTTGGAGATGAGGGTTTTTATGGAGCTTCAACAAAAGCTTAAAATTTTATCAGCTGCTGCAAAATATGATGTGTCCTGTTCTTCCAGTGGAAGTTCCAGGCAAAATACTAAAGGCGGAATCGGAAACGGTGCATACTGCGGTATTTGCCACAGCTGGGCTGATGACGGAAGGTGTATTTCCCTTTTAAAAATCCTTCTTACAAATTACTGTGTTTATGACTGTGCCTATTGTGTAAACAGAATATCAAATGACGTTCCAAGGGCAAGCTTTACCCCGAAAGAAGTTGCGGACCTTACCATTAATTTTTATAAAAGAAATTACATAGAGGGGCTTTTTTTAAGCTCTTCCATTATAAAAAACCCAAACTACACCATGGAACTTCTGTATGAGTCTGTCCGGCTTTTAAGGGAAGAATACCGTTTTAACGGCTATATACATATAAAAGCCATTCCGGGTGCTGATCTTAGGCTTATTGAAGCAACAGGACTCTTGGTGGACAGAATGAGTGTAAACATCGAGCTTCCTTCCAGCAGCAGCCTTAAAATTTTAGCGCCCCAGAAAGAAAAGCAATCAATACTAAAACCCATGTCCTTTATTACATCAAAAATACTTGAAAAAAAAGATGAAAGAAGACATTTAAAAAAAAGCCCCCGGCTTTGTTCCTGCCGGTCAAAGCACTCAAATGATTATAGGGGCAAGTCCTGAAAATGATTTAAGCATTATACGTCTTTCTGAAAAACTGTATCTGCACTATAAATTAAAAAGGGTATACTACTCTGCATATGTGCCTGTTAATTCATCAAACCCCAATCTTCCTGCGATAAACACACCCCCGCTATTGAGGGAACACAGGCTTTATCAGGCAGATTGGCTTTTAAGGTTTTACGGGTTTAATGCTGACGAACTTTTAGATGAAAAAACCCCAAACTTTGATGTAGAGCTGGATCCAAAAGCCAATTGGGCTCTTAATAATTTAAATTATTTTCCTGTGGAGGTAAACAAAGCTGACTTAGAAATGCTTCTCCGTGTGCCGGGTATAGGCATACGCTCTGCCTATAAAATCTTAAGGGCACGGAAGGTTAAAGCACTAAATTATGATGACCTGAAAAAACTGGGTATAGTTTTAAAGCGGGCTAAATTTTTTATCACATGTAACGGCAGATACAGCGGAGGAATAGACATAGACAGCGGACTTATAAGGTATGCCCTTACAGACAATGTTAAAATCAATGACGACAATATTAAGTGGGAGCAGATTTCCCTTTTTTCCATGATTGATAAAGTCCCTACGGCAAATGATAATTTTATGAGCATAACAGGTGAGATATAATGATATTTTACTATTATGACGGAAGTTTTGAAGGGCTTTTGACAGCTATATATGAAGCATACTACAGGAGGGAATCTCCGACTATTATGCCTGAAGAAAAGAATATTCAAATGCAGTTGTTTTCAACAAATGTAAAAATTGAAACTTCAGAGGAAAAGGCATCAAAGGTATATGATGCAATATATAAAAAAATTTCCTATGATGCTTTAAAAAATGTGTACCATGCATACCTTTCAGAAATTGAAGGTATCAGCCAGAACATATTCAAATACTTAAAACTTGGTTTTAAGTTAGGTAAAGAAGTGGATTATCACTTAACAGACGAAAACGTCCTTGCTGTACATAAAGCAGCTAAATCGGTCCAAATGGAAAGGCATCTAATATTGGGTATATTGAGGTTTAAATGCCTCCATGAGGATTTATACTATGCCTCTTATGAACCTGACCACAATATAACTTCCCTTTTGGTTTCACATTTTTCCAAAAGGCTTTCAAATCAAAACTGGATAATACATGATATAAAAAGAAATATTGCAGCTGTGTACAACAAAAACAATTGTATAATTACAGATTTACTGGGAGAAATTAGTGGGCAGCCAATGGTTAAAACAGATGAGTATGAAACTCTGTTTAAGGAGTTTTTCAAAAGTATTTGCATTAAGGAAAGAATTAATCCTAAACTTCAAAAACGGTTCCTCCCAAAAAGATATTGGAAACACCTTGTTGAAATGAGTCAGGAAGCAAATTCCTGACTCATTTTTCCTGTTAATTTTTCCAGATTATTTTATAAACTTTCATTACTCCTCTATACCAAAGAAAAGATAGCCAAAAAACCGTCCTTCACTTTTAAGGGATCTAATCCTGTAAGAAAACAACCCTTTACGCTCAAGTTCTAATATAACATCTTCACTTCTTTTTTCATTATACTCAACATATGTAAGAACGCCTATTTCCTGAATACCATCGACAAATTTATTGTTACCATGCCCGTATGAATCATTATGCATAACATACTTCTTTTCATTAAAAGCCTTAATAATATTGTTTCTTAATTCTTTATATGTCTTTATCATACCTTTGTAGACAATTAATGTATCTTCGTCCAAGTATTTATCCACTTCATTTATATCGTAACTTCCAAATACCTCTGAATATTTTATTGCATAGTCAGTATCGACAATCTTGGACTTTATATATGACAATCCAAAAGAAAATAGAATTATAAAGCAAATGGCTATTGGTATGAATAATATAATTTTTTTACTTTATCCCCCATATTTCCTGCCTCATTTCTATATTTTCAGAAGTTAATTCTTGATTTAATCTTTAAATACTATTATTTCGCCTTCTAAAGTCTTCCCGTCAGGAGCTAACCTTGGTGTTTCCCCTGTTGACATTACAAATTCAATTCTATCCTCTATTTTTTCTATTGAAATAGTCATTTATCCTGTCTTCATCTAAGTCCGGTCTATTAATTAAAACCTTTCCTATCCGTTCTCCGTCAACAGTTCCTTTTAAATCAAAATCCCCTGAATTCTCAAAATATCTTTCTACTGTATCAATAGTACGCATAAGTATTTTGTGTGTAGTACTTACATGTGCAAACTCAATTAACAAAATCCTTATAAAAAATGCAAAACATACAACCAGCACCAGTGATACAACAATTGGAATCAATTTCTTTAAATTTTTTCTGTGTTTTTTTATGGCAAAAACTATATTTGCAATGGCCAAAATTGTAAATAAACTTATGCAAATTAATCCCAATTCAAAGTCTGCTAACATATCACTTAAAAAACCTAAAAAAACAAAAATATCATTACCGGTATACTTATTATCTTGACTACCTTGATTATCTTCTTCATCATAAGCCACCTCTTTTTATTTATTATTCCCTAAAATAACTTTACGTTAACTTACATCAATATTATAGGTTCATACGCTACTGTTTAAAAACCTAGTGTCAGCAATATTTGCTAACGCTTAAAAAATTTATAACTAATTCTGTAAAACTTTTAACTATCATAAAAACAACAGAAAGTTTTTGTGTTCTTGTTATTTTTCATAAAAAAGGATGTTAAAAGAACTGCTAATAAAACTTTAGAAATGATAGATTTAAACTTTCTCATAAAAAAACTCCCCTTGAAATAATTAATTTTATATAATTAAACAAAATTCTAGATTATTATATATCAATTTCCATAAATAATCAATACTTATATTTATAAAAGTAATTTTTTGTTTATTATGTCAATATATAAACAAAAAAATAAGGCAAGGGAAAAACCTTGCCTGTTTTTACAATAACTCTTTTCTAAGCTGTGCCGCCGGCTTATATGACAAATATGAAAGAGGCACGTCAAATACCGTTTTTGCACCAATGTGCCCTTCATTATACATAGTATAAGCCGCTCTTGCATATGCCACTAAAATACTGGATGTAAACTCAGGATTGCTGTCAAGTTTTATGGAAAACTCTACAATTTGCTTATTGCCTTCTCCTGTAACAGCAGTATGTATGACTCTTCCGCCATGGGGCATTGCTGAATGATTTTTCTTTAGCTCTTCTTCTGAAATAAAATGAACCACCGTTTCATAATCTGAAAAATAATTTGGCATTGATTTTATTTCATTTTCTATTTTTTCTTTATCTGCTCCTTCCTCCGCCACAACAAAACATTCTCGTAAATGCTTGTCCCTGTTGCTAAGCTCCGGCCACAAGCCTGCCCTTACCTTTTCAAGGGCTTCCTCCTTAGGTATTGTGTACTGAACGCCATTCTTTACACCTTCAACTCTTCTTATTGCATCAGAATGTCCCTGACTGACACCTTTACCCCAAAAAGTATAACCTACCCCGTCAGGCAGTATCGCTTCTGTCAGCATCCTGTTCATTGAAAAAAGCCCTGGATCCCATCCTACAGAAATAATTCCAATCTTTTTACTGGATTTTGCAACAGCATCCATGGTTTCAAAGTATTCTGGAATTTTTGCATGAGTATCAAAGCTATCCACAGTATTAAACAATTTGAGAAATTCAGGTCCCTGTTTTGGCAAATCTGAAGAAGACCCTCCACAAAGAATCATTACATCAATTTTATCTGTATACTTTACTGCATCATCAACATGAAAAACCCTAACATTTGGGTCATTTGTCTTTACAGCAGCAGGATCTCTTCTGGTAAACACTGCAACTAATTCTATATCAGGTGTTTTTTTAACGGCGGTTTCTACACCTCTTCCTAAATTCCCATATCCTACAATACCAATTCTAATTTTTTTGCTCAAAATAACTCCTCCCAACCTTAGCTCATGTCTAATATTGCTAATTTAACAACACTATATTTGTATAATTAAAAATATATGCAAAATATTATACCATAAAAAGTCAAAGTTTGCACATTTAAATTTTCTGCAAACTTCACCTCTTTAATAGTTTATTTGTTTTTTAAGACCTACATTATATACTACAAATTTATAAATTCTCATATATCTGTCCTCTATTTCCTATATCAATAACTAGTATTGTGAGTTCTTGGTCATTTTTGGAAAAAATAATTCTAAAATGTCCAACCCTAAGCCTATAATATTTATAACCCTTTAACTTTTTTACATCTCCTTCAGGCAATCTATAAACAGCAGATAAAATTCTCTTTCTTTGATGAATATCCTGTTTATTAATAAATTTTAAAGCATTCTACTAATACTAATCTTATAGTTCAGATTCATTAATCCCTAACTCCTTCAGAACTTCTTCCATACTGACAAACTCAAACTTTTCAGGATTTCTCTCAAATTCATCAATGATTTTTATTTCTTCCTCATCGGGCTGGACTTCTTTAACGCTTTCCCACTGTTTCTTTACTTCGTTCTCTTTCTTGTTTTTTAGAAAGGCATAATAATTTAAAACTTCTTTGAGAAGTTCTGTGTCATTTTCCTTTGCTAACTTTATAATTAATTCTCTCGATAGCGGACTCACATTATTCACCTGCCCATCATATATTGTTATACTAATATTATATCACAAACACATCTGAAATTTACACTATATTACAACACTGCCTTTCATTCCAAAAGACATTTAAATATGTTATACTGTGTTATAAGGACAATACTGCCCTCTTACTTATGATATGTCTCATTGGCTAAAATCTTAAACGCCCTGAAAATTTGCTCTAAAAGTATAACCCGCGCAAGCTGATGCGGAAAAGTAAGATCTGACAGGGAAAAACGAAAATCTGCTAAATTCAGCACCTCATCATCTAACCCCAATGAACCACCTATTATAAATGTAATGTTTGATTTACCTGAAATAAAAAAAGAATTAAGTTTATTGGCAAAGCCTTCAGAATCCAGCTTCTCCCCCTTAATATCCAAAACAATAACTAAACTTCCATCCTTTATTTTTTTTATAATCCTCTGGCCTTCTCTTTTTTTTACCTTTTCCTCTTCTAATTTGCTTAATTTGTCCGGTGCCTTTTCATCGCTTACTTCCACAATATCTAATTGACAAAACTTAGAAAGCCTTTTGCTGTATTCATTTACCGCTTCTTTTAAATACTTTTCCTTCAACTTCCCTACTGCAATTATATTAATCATCATATATATACCTCTTTTTAAAAACATCCATTAAACTTCCACTACCTTGCCTGCTTCCGACCTTGATGCTATTGAAAGCATAATATCCTTCTCTATATCTATATTTTTTTCCCTTAATATATTGCTCACCGTCTGATATGCCAGCTGGGGAAAATTATTTTCTTTGCTAAGATGTCCCAATATAAAGCGCCTGGTGCCGTTCTCAGCCAGGTAAGCCACTACTTTTCCCGCCACTTCATTGGATAAGTGACCCTTTTCCCCCATTATCCTTTTTTTTAAATACCATGGGTACTTGCCCATCTTTAACATTTCTACATCATGGTTTGACTCTATAAGCAATAAGTCACTTTCTTCTAAGTTGTTTAACAGCTGCCTGTTCATGTGACCTATATCTGTTGCCGTTGTTATCTTTTTATTGTCTACAAAAAAATTAAAACCCACAGGCTCTGCCGCATCATGGGGAATTGGAAATGCATTCACAAAAATATCACCTATTTCAAAACCGCATCCTGTATCAAAGTACATTTTATTTTTTACACTCACAGGACCTATTGCTTTTTCCATCTCACACCAGGTTTTTTCATTTGCATATATAGGTATATCAAATTTCCTGGAAAGTACCCCGGCTCCTTTAATATGGTCACTGTGCTCATGGGATATTAAAATAGCACATATTTCAGTTGGATCCTCTCCTATGGAACAAAGAGCTTCTATTATTTTTTTGCCGCTCAAACCGCTGTCAACTAATAATTTTGTCCTGCCTGAAGAAACAAAAATAGAATTTCCACTGCTTCCGCTATATAAACTACAAAATTTTATCATTTGTAAATCTCCTGTCTAAATTCTAAAATGCCCGCACTATTTAACTACTTTTACCCTGGCACCTAAAGCCTCTAGTTTTTCCTCTAATTTTTCATAACCTCTTTTTATATAATATGTATTATACACTTCTGTCCTGCCTTCTGCAACAAGACCTGCAACAACCATGGCAGCCCCTGCCCTCAAATCAAGTGCCTCAACAGGTGCACCTGTAAGTTTCTTTACCCCTTCAATAACTGCCATCCTGCCTTCAACTCTTATAGAAGCACCCATACGTTTTAATTCATCCACATACTGGAATCTGGACTCCCAAACCCCTTCTGTAATTGTGCTTGTGCCATCTGCCAAACACAGCATAACACAAATAGGAGGCTGCAAATCCGTTGGAAAGCCCGGATACGGAAGGGTTTTTATATTTGCCCTGCGGATATCCGGAGTACCCTTGACTCTTATCCAGTCCCCGCCTTCTATAACTTCAACATTCATTTCTATAAGCTTTGCACTTAATGATTCCATGTGCTTGGGAATTATATTTTTGACAGTTACATCACCTTTTGTAGCAGCTGCTGCTATCATAAAGGTGCCTGCTTCTATCTGATCCGGTATTATAGAGTGGATTGCCTTGCCGGAAAGGTTTGGAACTCCCTTAATTTTTATAACATCTGTCCCTGCTCCCTTTACATTTGCCCCCATTGCATTGAGGAAATTGGCTACATCCACCACATGAGGCTCTTTTGCCGCATTCTCAATGGTTGTAACCCCTTCTGCCTTAACTGCTGCCAGCATAATATTTATGGTAGCACCTACGCTTACAACGTCCATGTAAATTTGCGTTCCTGTAAGCTTCTCCGCTTCCACCTTTATTATTCCATGGTTTATTTCCACCTTTGCCCCAAGGGCTTCAAAACCCTTTATATGCTGGTCTATTGGTCTAAAACCAAAATCACATCCTCCCGGAAGTGCCACCTCAGCCTTTTTAAACCGTCCCAAAAGAGCTCCTAATAAATAATATGAGCCTCTAAGGCATTTAACCATATCGTATGTTGCTACACCGGATTTTATATTTTTAGAATCTATGGTAATGGTTCCTTCCCCGCCACAGCTTATTTCAGAACCTAGATTTTTCAGTATATCAATTAATACTTTTACATCTTTTATATCCGGAATATTTTCTATGGTGCATGGTCCATCTACCAATATAGTTGCCGGAATTACTGCAACAGCTGAATTTTTAGCTCCGCTGATACTAACCTCACCCTTTAGAGGTACTCCACCCTCTATTACTAACTTTTCCATTGTAACGCCCCCAACTATCTAAATATGTGCTGACTTTATATCCTGCCGCTACTACTGTGTATTTATTTTTTCACCGTCATATACCCTGTAAAACAACTCTTCATCTCCGGAAGTCCTGATACGCCATACCGGTATATCATCTGTCGTCTCCCTTGCTCCGTTTTGAACGGCAATTTCTTTAAAACCCAAATCAATTGCTACAATTTCTATGTCTTTTATACTGTCATGGTTTTTTATCAAAACCTGATGAGCTGTTAATATATCACTGCCCTGTTCTATCCCGTCTATTTTCCTGTATCTGCACTCTAATTGTAAAACATCCTCTTTAGACATAAGAACGGAAATATAGTTTTCAAATATCCAGAATTCATTGTGCTTCTGTCTAAAAATATAGGTATCCCCGTTTTCCATTTTATCAAATACAAACTGGTTTATTGGTACACCGGTTCCTTTAAACAGTTTTTTTAAACTATCAAGTACCTCCCCGCTGCTTTTGTCTGCACTTATAATATATGACAAATTTTTGTTTTTGTAAATAAAATTATCGTTATCCTTAAAAATTATTTCCTTCCCGTCTTTTTCAATAATCTCTTGGGACATATTTTTTTCTTTTGCACTCTCTTCTAAGTCTTCTTTTAAATTTTCTTTTGAACCTTCCTCTAAATCTTCCGTTAACTCTTCTTTTATATACTCTTCCTGCCCTAAAAAGTTTTTAACAATTCTCTTCTTATTTATACTTTCATCACCATAAACTAATGTCCCTATTTTTTTATTATATAACGGGATTTCAGAATTTACAATAACTCCTCTGTTTAAAAGAGCTTTTTTTGCATTTTCAATTGTATCCTGGGATATGCCTTCATCATTTGCCAATTTTATTATAACACCTGCAAGAAAAAGGTTTAGAATGACAAATATCACTATTAAAATGCTTTTAGCTTTTGACCAGTCCAAGTCCATACACCTTCTTTACTTTTCTTTCATTGGAACGATATACCGCCTGCCGTCAATGCCTTCTATCACCCAGGTTGGCACAATGCTTTCAGTATTTACACTGTACTTAATCTCATACGACACATTTTTATCCTTTATGGAAAATCCCCCGGTGGCAAGGTCAGTATACATTTCAAATGTATCATCCAACAAATCCCCAAAATTCATATTCAGCTCCAAAACTTCATCCCCGGCTTTAAAATTTCTAAGCACCCACTCACAGCTTAAAACCCTTTTGCTGTTTGCACTAATGTTAATTGCATGATTGAGTCTTTTATCTGAATTCTTTACGGGATACCCGTTTACAACTACAGGCATATTATTAAATTTATAATCAAAATAGAATGAATAATATTCGCCCTCATCAACAGCTTTTGCCAAATAAATATCAACATCTGAAATTAAATTTCCCCGGATCTTTATAAATTCCAACGCCTTTTTAAATGCCTCTGTCTCATTTCCCTTGTCTCTTTTGCCTATTACAGACAGATATTTGTATTCTAAAAGCCCGTCCTTGTAAATATTATACCTGTTGCTGAAATTTTTAAATACTATTACATCTTCCATATCCACACTCTGTATAAAGCTGTCCTTTTCATTTCCAAGGACTTCTTCAGCAATTAAATCAATATCTTCACTGCTTTTAGAATCCAAATCAGGCATATCAAAAGGTATGCTGCTTATGGCATTTCTAAAACTTCTGTATTTGTTTCCCTTTGCCACAATGAGAACGTCAGGTTTGAAATAAAAGGGAGATCTGTCTGTACTTCTGATTATTTCACTTACAACTTCAAAGCTTTCTTTTTTCGCCTCATACAACTCTTCAATAATTAAATCATAATCCCACCTGCTAAGCCCTTTGTCATAAAAGGACATTGTATAAAGATACACCTTTTCACCGTCATAAATATATACATTTACATTGTTATTTATATTCTCTGCAGGCAAAATTGCTATTTTATATATTTCTTGTGGTTTAATACCGCCGGATGTCGCCACACCCAGAAATGCCGCCATTAAATTTGAACTTATATTATTTTTAAATTCAATGATAAATGATTTTTTTTCAATTACATCCTTCCACTTACTTTCTCCATATTCCCTTTCGTCTGTTATTTTCTTCTGGGTAATTATGTTTTTTAAATAGTGCTTGGCATTTTTCCAAATTTCATCGTAATATGAATCTTCCTCATTTAATACCCAGTGGGGATTTTCAAAACCGCCTGAAACCACTATTTTGAAAGGTTTAAAAAAATCTTCCATATCAATGGTTGCCTGGTTATTTTTAGCGCTAATTATATTCCATAAAAAATTAGTAGGCATTCCCCTTCTCTGATAGTTCCAGAGGATACCTACTTGTATTATGCTTGTTATTACTAAAATTATCAATATGTACTGTTTAACTCTTTCGCTTTTAATTAAGAACATATAATATCCCAGACCTTTATGTTCCAAATATTTTCATTAGCATTTGATTAATGTTAAAGAAACCTCTTTTCAGTGAGTTCTTAACCTCGCTGTCAAGTAATGTAACTGTAAAAGTATTAACTTGTGCATTTTCACCTAATACCAATTCGCCGCCGTTTTTATATGCTGCAATTCTTATTCTGTTAGCTCCTACATTGGGAAGTTCAATTTCCTTTATAAAAAAACCTGAAATACCAATGTTCCATGAGCTTTCCCCTTCTGTGTTTTTAAAAGGTTCAAAAGTCCCGCTTTCTTCACTGTACATATATAGTTTAACTGTAATACCTTCAGCAGTTGAATTTCCACAAACTATGTACGATTTTCTAAAAGTTGACTCATCACCTTCCGGTCGTGTAATGGTTACTAAAAACTGCTCTGTATCCTCTGTGTCTTTATTTCTAAATAGTGCATCATCTAGGCTTAGTTCTTCCTGATTTGTACCATCGTTTATTATATTAACGGCAGGCACATTAGCAGTATCATTAGCATATGTACTTATGCAACACCCTAACAGAAGCATTGCAAAAACAAAAAGCCCTATTAATCTTTTCAACATAATCCACACCTCTTAAACCCGGGTAATAAATCCTTGAAATTACCTCAAGCCTCCATAGATAAATTATACTATAGTTATATTACAGCTAAATTACATGGCATTTAAAATTGAATTACATCAAAGTCCGCATTTTACCGGGAGTTTGATTGTAAATTCAGTACCTTTTCCAATATCACTTGTAACAGAAATTTCACCATTATGTGCCTCAATAATTTCCTTTGCTATTGCAAGACCAAGACCTGTTCCTCCCATTTCCCTGGACCTGGCTTTGTCTGTTCTGTAAAATCTTTCAAAAATCCTGGGAAGATCCTCCTTTGGAATACCAATTCCCGAATCCTTCACTTTCACATATACACTGCTGTACATCTTTCCAACATAAATACTTATTTTTCCGCCTTTAGGCGTATATTTCATTGCATTTGACAGTATATTTATCAATACCTGTTCAATTCTGTCCCTGTCAGCTTCAACATCCTCTACATCCCCTATTTTATAGCATTCTATTGTCTGATCTTTTTCATTTGCTGAAATTTCCAGTTTCTGAATACAATCTCTTACAAGCTTCTCTAAAGAAAACTTTGTAATATTCCACTTCATTTGGTTGTTGTCAAGTCTTGAAAGCTGTAGTAAATCTTTAACCAGCCTTGTCATTCTGTCTGCTTCTGAATTAATAACAGATAAAAATTTTGTTGCTGTTTCCTTATCTTCCAAAGCACCTTCTAATAATGTCTCTGAATAGCTTTTAATTGATGTTAAAGGGGTTCTTAGTTCATGAGATACATTAGCAACAAATTCACGCCTCATTTCATCTAATTTTTGCTGTTCTGTTACATCGTGAAAAACTGCAATGACACCATCCGGCTTTTTGTTTTCATCTGTAAAAATGGCAAAGTAAACCTTTACATATTTATCCCCTATGGTTGTGTTTACTTCTTTGGTTTTATATGTTTCAAGATATGATATTTCCTCAATTGAAACACCTAAATCATACCTCTTTGAAAATTCATTAAAATTCATATCCCATTCTTCTTTTATTCCAAGCATCACCTTTAAAACAGGGTTAATGTGAATAACTTCCCCTTTAAGATTAAATGCAATTATCCCGTCTGTCATATAGTTTAAAATGGTTTCAATTTTGTTCTTTTCCCTTGAAACTTCATTTAAATTCTTTTTAAGTTCACTTGCCATATAGTTAAATGCTTTTGTAAGCTTCCCTATTTCATCATCTGATTTAACCTCTAATACCCTTCCAAAGTCCCCGGAAGCAATTTTCCTAGCCCTGTGCATAAGGTTTACTATAGGGACTGTTATGGTCTTAGAAAGAACATATCCAAAAAGCAGCGACAGTATAATAGCAATCAGAAAGCTTAGCTGTATTATTTTATTAAACTCATCCATAAGACCTGCCCATTCTTCCCTGTCATATCTAAAGTAAAAAATCAAGGGAGTGTTTTCTATTGGCCGGGCATAGTCAAAATACTCCTTATTCCCCACTATAAAAAGAGACTCGCTGTCCCCTATTTCACCGGCTAAAGCTTTAAGATAATTTTTTGACTTTTGTATTTCCAGGCTCAGACTTTCCCAGTCCTGGGAAAATGACCTTTCATCTGAAAACTTAACTTCATTTGTCCTTCCGTCAAGTATGGTAAATGTCTTATGGTCATTTAAATAAAAGTCCAGCATGGCATTTGCTTTATTACTGGAATAATGCCTTACTATTCTTTCTGCATCCTCTTCTGTGGCATCCTCTCCTGGGTTTAAAAAACCTCTCTCAAATCCCCCTTCTAAACCTTGTTTAAAGGTATTGTAGTAAAAAGACTCCACAAAAAGATTTAAGGATACTGCCGCTGTGGACATGAGGACAAATGCTATTAGTATAAAAATTGTAACAAGTCTCCACTGCAGACTTCTAAAAAATCTAAGCCGTCTTATTAACCGCATAATACTTCCCCTTTTTTAACATCAGGTGGATTTTAAATCCCACCTGATGTCTTTACTAGCAAAACAGTACATGGTAAATTAAAAATCTAGTCCTCCTGCTTGTTAAAATAATATCCCACGCCTCTTTTAGTTAAGATGTAGGTTGGAGCACTGGGGTTTTTCTCTATTTTTTCCCTCACTCTTCTTACTGTTACATCCACCGTCCTGACATCACCATAGTATTCATAACCCCACACTTTTTCAAGAAGGGTTTCCCTTGTAAAAATCTGACCTTGCTGTAATGCTAAAAATTTAACTAATTCAAATTCCCTAAGAGTAAGTTCTATAACCTTACCTTCTCTCTTTACTTCATAGCGGTCTATATCTATTTCTAAATCGCCAAATTTCAATACCTTTTGTGCTTTCATTGTATTATTTGCAGCAACCCTTCTAAGGTTTGCCTTTACCCTTGCCATCAGCTCTCTTGTACTAAAAGGCTTTGTTATATAATCATCAGCACCTAATTCTAATCCCAAAACCTTATCAACTTCTTCTTCTTTGGCTGTCAGCATTATAATAGGAGTGGATATAGACTCTCTTAGTTTACGGCAAACTGTAAAACCATCTATTTTAGGGAGCATTACATCTAACAGTATTAAATCAGGGTTTTCATTTAAAGCTGTTTTAACAGCTTCTTCACCGTCATATGCTTCAAGTGTTGTAAATCCTTCCTTGGTCAAATTAAATTTGAGGATATCGACAATGTTTTTTTCGTCATCTACTATAAGAATTTTCTCGTCCATAAGAACCACCCTTTTCTTTTTTATTTTAAGTGACCTGTACTCTCTATTTTCAATTATAACATTTATATTAAAAAAAAGAATATATATTTTACAGCAATTGCACCATAATATTCTTTTTGTAATACTTAACTCTAAATTTTACTTGTATTTTGAATAAATTTATTTGAAATTAGCCTGATATGTGATATAATAGAAAAAGGTGGATGTCCAAACTATAGTTGTTCTTCTTTCTTGTAAGTGGCTTTCTTAAAAAATTCTTAAAGGGGGCTGCAAGTCATGTCTAAGGAGCTTATGTACATCCTTATTACAAAAATGCATCTTAGGTTAAACCAGCTTATTGAGGAGAAAAATTATAATTTACTTGATGAGGAAGTTTTGCACTACAGTCAGAGGTTGGATAAGGTATTATCCAGGTTTAACAAAATTGTAAACCAAGATGCCAATTCAGGTTTAAATTCATGTGAAGTGAATAATGTCACAAAGTGTGCTATTTAAAGGTAAGAAATAAGAGGCAGATTTTTATGTCTTGATTGTGGAATCAGGGTATGAAAATCTGCCTCTTATTAAAAAGAAAACCCTTGGTGCCATGAGAGCGGTTGCTCTCATGACCTGCCAAGGGTTATTTTGTTTAAGTTTCATAAGTTTTCGCGTTGATATTAGTCTTCTTCTGGATCTTCATCTGGATCTGTTACTGGATTTGTTACTGGATCTGTTACTGTTACAGTAATTGTTTCTGTTTTGTCAAGTTTGAACTCATTTCCGTTTTTGTCTTTTACTGGATATTTCTGAGTTAATTTAACACTTCTGCCTGTGATTTCTTCAGTTAATGTTATTTTTACTATATTTTCATCATCTCCTGTGACTTCTACATCATCAACTTTGTAACCGTTAACTTCGAAGTCTCTAGCTGTCATATCATTACCATCAATAGCTTCGTCGAATTCTATTGTGATAACACCTACTTTGCTTCCTTCTTCTCCCTCATTTGTTGCTGTAATTTTTAGTTTCTTATCTTCTTTAACTATAGAAGGAGCTATCTTGTCAACAACACCTTCATTTTTATTCTTGTTGTAACTAGGTGCTGCTACCCCAAAAATATTCTTTAAATAGTTTCCTTCGTCGTTTTCTATAGTTAGCTTAACATTATCTGCATTAGCGTTAATAGTTCCGTTAATAATAAGTGTTACAACTGTATTTCCTTCATCGTTTAGTGATACAGATATTGATTTAATGTCCACAGACTTATTATCAACTTCTACTTCAAATATACCTTTTGGTACATTATTTCCTGCTACTAGACGTTGGTCAAATGTTACAACTAATTTATCTTTTGCTGTAGCTTCAACGCTTTCTACTCCAGGTTTAGATTCATCATCTTCTATGTTTTTAATTGTGTTGTTTTTAATTACAGTACCTGCCATAGCATTTCCTGCATTGTCTTCAATCTTCTGAACGAATAAATCATTTCCATCTTCAATGATAGCTTTGTATTCTTCCTTGTTTATCTCAAGTTCAACAACAGCTCTGCCATCAAAGAATCTTGGTGATTTATCAAAAGATTTTAATTGTGTGCCATCCATTCTTGCATAGTTGTTTTTGTCAGTAGCTGTACTTGTTACATCTTCGTTAAAGATGAAGTATAAATAACCTTTAACAAATTCACCGTCCTTTTCTTCTACTTTATAACTAACTGTAACTGTTGGAGCAGTTTTGTCAGTTATTTCAATTGTTGCTTTGTATTCTGACAATTTATTTGGGTATAGAGCTGTATCTTCTACGTCAGTAATTTTTACAACGATAGTTTTTCCTGGAAGCTCAGTTCCTAAGTCTACTATAAACTCTTTTGCTGCTTTATCGTTAGGGTCTACAGTTACACTTACATCGTCAATCTCTTTTCCATCAGTATCAAGCACTTCAATGTTATCTTCGTCAAAGTTTACAACTTTATTGAAAGTAACTTTAAGCTCTCTTTCACTTTCAACTGTAATACTTGTAACTTCAGGTGCTTTCTTATCAACTGTCACAGTTACGTCTATTTCTACACTTTCAAATTTGTTACCCCAGTTGTCAACTACATATACGTCATCGTATTTTCCTCTAATTCCCACTCTTTGAGTTCCTTCTGCTAATGGTCTGTCATTGTCTGCGTCATCTGCAAATTTAACCCATACTGTTTTAACTGAATCTTCAGGTTCGATTTCATCAGTCATTGCTTCATCTTTATATATTCCCTTAGCTTCCCACGCTGTGAAAGTGTGGTAGAAGTTTTGAGGATGAAGTCCTTTAACTGGTTTACTGAACTCAACTTTTATATGTGTTTGTTCAACTTTTGTAATTTCTGCTACTGGTGGTTCAGTATCTTTAACATATTCTACTTCAAAAGTTTTTGAAATGTTTATTAACCCAGCATAGTCTTTAAAGTCTTTAACTATTACTTCATAGGTTTCGCCATCTTTTAACTCAGTCCATACAGTAATTGAAATAGTTCTTGAACCGTATCCTTCATAGTCTCCAGTTCCTATTGTAGAGTTTCCACTCTTAACTTCAACGTCTCCACCTTCTTTAATAGGTTCACTGAATACTATTTCTAAGTTTGAAGGACCTGTTACTTTTATTTCTTCAGCTTCTGGTCTTGTTCCATCAAAAACTTCAAATTCTATTTCAGTTTCTTCAACTTCCATTCCAGTTGTGTCTTTTACATTCTTAACTTTAAGAGTGTAAGTTTTTTGGTTTTCTAAGTTTTCGTCAGCTTTTCCAGCAGTTATAACAACTGTTCTGCCGTCTTCTTGTAGTTCAACTGAAATGTCTTTATCAAAACCATCAATTTCAATGTTGTCAGCATTTACAGTATCTTCATCAAGAGCTGCACTGAATTCAACAGCTACTTCTTTTAAGTTGTCAGCTGTTACACTTGTTACTGTAAGCTCATCAGGCTGTACAATAACTTTAACTTTCGCAGTTAATGGAGTACCTGCGATTATACCTTCGATTTCTTGTTCGCCAACTTCTGATGTGTCAACTGTTGGCCATGTTACTTCAACTTCACCAGTTTCATCATTGTCATAAGTTACTTCTACAGTGCTTGGAAGATTTGCAGTTTCCCCAACTTTAACATATACATCTTCTAATTCAGCAACTTCTTTAATTACAGCGTCTATAAGACCTTTGTCTTTCGCTAAGTTCGCATCAACTTTTCCTAAGCGAATAAGTCTTTGAATTAGAGTTTCGTTTGATCCTTTAAAAGTAGCTTTTAATGCACCGTAGGAAATACCTACTAATGAATCTCTGTTAATAGGATCATTTGAGTTGAATATAGCTGCTTCAGCTGAAGTTAATCCGCCAACTTCACTTAAGCTTGTTGCTGCTGTATGATAATTGAAGTCTCCATCATATCCTAGCAACTGAAGTACTAATGAACAATAAGCTTTTCCGTTAAGAGCTTCTTTTGGAGCAAATGTTCCATCAGGATATCCTTTTATATATCCTTTGTCAGTAGCGTATGCAACTTGCTTCTTAGCCCAGTTTGCAACAGTGTCGCCGTCTGAGAATGCTGCAAGTTTTTCATCCGCTTCTTCGTCTGACATTTCAAGTGCTTCGTCTTCTTGAGCAAAAATTCTTAGAAGCATAACAGCACCTGTTTCCCTGCTAAGCAATTCGCCTAGGTTAGGAACATACTCAGTTTCTGATTCTCCTTTAAACAATCCTAGATCATACATATCCCTTGCTTCTTCTTCATATTTGAATGAAGAATCCGCAAATGCAGGCACCATAAGTGTTGAGATCATTGCGATTGCAACAAATAATGCCACTAATTTTTTGAGATTTTTCATACTCTCAAATCCTCCTTGTAAGTTTTTTTTGGGATGTTGGCTTTAGATGTAAAAGTCAGGTCCGCCTTATCCCTTTGTCTACTAACCTGACCTATCCTGCATTTTGCTTCAAGATGGGCGCACAAACCTATCTCGAATTCAAAACTAATTATATCATCGGCTTTTTTGAGAGTCAACATGTAGATTTTAAGTGTAAAGAAATTGTAATAGAATTGAAACAAACCATGATTCATAAAAATAAACTAAAAGCCGGCTTATCGCCGGCCGTTAGTTTATTTAATATTAATTACTTTTTAGAAATATTTCTTTCTGCAATTTCTATTGCCTTTTTCACTATATTTCCGCAGTCTCTGGAGGTTACTGAGCCCCATCCTTCAGTTGCAACTGTGTCGTAGACTCCTAGTTCCTTAGCAATCTCCGTCTTTAGTTCTTCGGACATTACTTTACGCCTGCTCATTTTTTTACCTCCTCTGTTTTTCCTTTAATTAAAGGATAAAAGCTTATGCTTAAAAATTTGCGGATAACTTAGCAGTTTACATTTTGAAAGGCTTTGATGGTTTTGATATTTCACATAATGCTTCTGCTGCTTCCATGTCAAACCTTACATCTGATGCAATGTCACCTAATGAGAGCATACCTACAATCTGGTTGTTTTCAACAACAGGAAGTCTTCTTACCTGCTCCTGTGCCATAAGGCTTGTTGCATCTTCTATATCCATATCCGGTGTTACTGTCATAACTTGTGACGTCATTACATCCTGGACTTTTGTGTCATGGGGTGTTTTACCATGTGCTACATTTCTTACAACTATATCCCTGTCGGTTACAATTCCCACCACACCTGTGTGGTCGCAGACAGGAATAGAACCAACATTATGCTTTTGCATTAGTTGTGCTGCTTCTACAACGCTTTTTCCAGGGTCAACATATGCAACACTTCTGGTCATTTTGTCCCTAACCTTCAAATTAATCCTCCCCTTATATCAGTCTCAATGATATTTTCCCCGTCAGAATTTAATTTAATCGGTGTAAAATATTCCTTGACTAAAAACCTTTAAAATCTATTCATATTAATTATCTAAGATGTTATAATTAAATATGTGAAGGGATGATATTTGTGTTTAAGTTAAATAAATCCAAAATTGTTTTTATCCTGCTGTTTTTATTCCTTATTATAATAGCCAACTTTAATTTTTTATATAACCGTTTTGTTTACCTTATGTATGACAAAAGCAGCCTTAAAATTCACTCACATTTTTTAAATTGCCAAATTAATACTGTGGTAAGTGAACCGTCAAATAAAGTATATATAAAAACCGTGGTTAAAAATTCCAACGGAAAGGTTATGCCCGGTGCCAAAGTTGAAATTACCATTGAAGAGGGCTTGGGGGAAATACTTACTTTAAGTAGAACAACAAATAAATACGGTGAGCTGCTTTCTGTTTATATCCCTCCTGAAAGTCACGAAATAAACCCATTAAACCCTTTAATCGTGACTATTAAATCTAAAATAAAGGATACAGATATATATTCATCCCTTTCCTTTAAACTTATCCCAGTACCTGTTGTCTTTGTCCACGGGTACCAGGAAAGCTCAATGGTATTTGACAACATGAATGAATTTTTGGTATCTAAGGGCTTTACAACCCTTTCTGTTGACTTTGATTCTACCAAAGGTGTTGTTTTTGCTTCTAATGAGCTAAAAAAATTTCTAAAAGAAAAAAAGTCAGAATTTTTAAAGGAGGGAATACTGGTAAATAAGTTTACCCTTATTTCCCACAGCTTAGGAGGCCTTGTCTCCAGATACTATACATCCAGTGAAGATTATTTAGAACATGAGAATGTATATAAAATGATTTTTCTGTCGGTGCCTCACAGTGGCTCACATATTGCATCAATTGGAAAGAACTATTTTAATGACCGGTCTATAAAAGACCTGGTTCCGGACAGTCCTCTCTTTTCCACAACATTCTCCAATATGATAAACGAAGGTCTTAATTCTTCAATACAAGTGGGAAATATCTACAGCCAGTATGATGAGGTTGTCACATTAGAAAGCGCCGCCCTTGATGAATGGAATATAAAAACTGAAATTTTCAGTGTGGAAGAAAACAAATTTACAATGGACAATCTCCTTGATGGAAGTATTTTAGAAGCTCCCAATCATAAAGGAATTTTAAACAATAAAAAAGTTTTTGAAAGAATTCACCAAATGTTAAAGGAAAAATTGGATTATCCTGTTGATAAAAAGAAGGAAATATTAAGACCTTTTTAGGTTTATCAACATGAGATATCCACAAAACTGTGGATATCTATAAAATTATAAACATCTCCAAAACCGCTTAAATCAAGGGCTTTAAATTTTCCACAATTAAATATGTGAATAACATTGAATATCTGTGGATAGTTTTACGTTTTATCCACAAGTCGTCATTACATCTTAACCTGAACTTTTCTACTTGCTAAATATGGAATTTAAATCAGACCTTCCTTCCTTAATAAGACAGTTATTTGAACTTCATACTTATATCAAAGGCACTTACTGAATGTGTCAGTGAACCAACTGAAATTATGTCAACTCCGGCTTCCGCTATTGCTGATATAGAATCTGAGTCCACATTTCCAGAAGCTTCAATGACAGCTTTTCCACTAACTATTTTAACAGCTTTTTTTATTTTGTCACCCCCCATATTGTCCAGCATAATTATATCCGCTCCTGCCTCAAGTGCCTCTTTTACCTGCTCTAGCGTCTCTGTTTCCACTTCAATTTTAATTGTATGGGGTATTTTTTCTCTTATTTTTTTTACTGCTTCTTTTATACCACCTGCCGCTTTTATATGGTTATCTTTTATCATTACACCATCTGACAGGGAAAACCGGTGGTTATTCCCTCCTCCCACCCTTACAGCGTATTTTTCCAAAGCCCTGAGTCCTAAAGTGGTCTTTCTTGTATCAACAACTTTAGATTTTGTGCCTTTTATCTTATCACATAAATTCATTGTCTTTGTGGCAATGCCGCTAAGATGCTGAAGGAGGTTTAAAGCTGTTCTTTCTCCCTTTAGTAATGCCCTTGTATTTCCTTTTATTTCTGCTATTATATCACCACTTTTTACCCTTTCCCCGTCTACTATCTTTTTTTCAAAAACAACATTTTTGTCTAAAATTTCAAAAACCCTTTTGGCAATGTCAATGCCGGCTATTACACCTGTATCCTTTGCAATTAATACTGCTTCCGACTGTGAAGCTTCATCAATTAAGTTGTCAGTTGTAATATCCCCAAAGGGCATATCCTCTTTTAAACCGGCTAATATTATTTTATCAATTTCAAATGCATTTAACATTTGTTAATCCTTCCCTATTATTATGTGCTATTTTTTAGATTTTATTATGTTTTTCTTCCATTTTACATCATTAGTTTCTGGAAAATCCATCCTGTAGTGTGCGCCTCTGCTTTCTTCACGTTCTAAAGCAGATTCAACAACCAATTTTGATAACAAAATTATATTTTGCAGTTCAAAATCCTCTATTCCGTGATTTTCCATATCTTTCACGGCGTTATAATATTCATTTATTTTATCTTTGGCATAAAGAAGACCTCCACGGTCTCTTATTATTCCTACATACTTTGTCATAATATTTTGTATTTCTGATTTTACTTCCTCTTTATTTATAGCTTTTGAAACTCTTTTTGATTTTACCGAAAAATCATTGAATTCTAAAGGCTCTTTACCCTTTTTAATCACACTTTGAACTTCAAATCCTATTTTTCTTCCAAATACAAGACCTTCCAGCAATGAATTGCTTGCAAGCCTGTTGGCGCCGTGAATACCATTGCAGGCAGCTTCCCCGCAGGCGTACAACCCTTTTATATTTGTCCTGCCGTAAATATCCGTCTTAATCCCCCCCATACAGTAGTGGGCAGCAGGAGCAACAGGGATATAGTCCTTTGACATGTCTATCCCGTAGCTTAAGCAGGTTTCATATATTTTGGGAAATCTCTTTTGCAAATATTCCTTATCCTTAAATGTTATATCAAGATACACATTGCTAGATTTAGTTTTTTGCATTTCGTTAAAAATCGCCCTGGAAACAATATCCCTTGGTGCTAATTCAGCAAGCTCATGATATTGGGGCATAAATTTTTCTCCATTGACATTCCTAAGGTAAGCCCCCTCACCCCTTACTGCTTCAGAGATAAGAAAGCTTTTATTTTCAGGGTGAAATAATACTGTCGGGTGGAATTGAATGAATTCTAAATCCATTAATTCCGCCCCTGCCCTGTATGCCAATGCAGCACCATCCCCTGTTGCAACTTCCGGGTTGGTTGTGTATGAATAAAGCTTGCTAAAACCACCTGTAGCACAAATTACCATTTTAGATAAATATAAAATGTATGAAGATGTATCTTCATCATAGGCTAAAACGCCTTTGCAAGCATCCCCTTCTGTTATAAGATCCACAGCAAAGGTTCTTTCTTTTATTTTTACATTTTCCTTTGTCCTTACAACGGAAACCAGCTTGTCGCAGACTTCCTTTCCTGTGGTATCCCCTGCATGTATTATTCTTCTTTTACTGTGAGCCCCTTCCCTTGTCAGCGAAAGCCGGTTGATGCCTTCTTTGTCAAATTCAACCCCATACTCGCACAGGGTTTCTATGTTTTGGGCTGCTTCATTTACAAGCACCCATACGCTCTCCTCATTGCATAGACCTGCACCGGCCTTAATTGTATCTTTAAAATGAAGTCCTGGGGAATCATCCTTATCTAAAGATACAGCAATTCCTCCCTGAGCCAGTACGGAATTGCTTATCTCTATAGTTTCCTTTGTTAAAATTAGGACATTATAATCTTTTGGTATCTCCAATGCTGTATACACACCGGCGATGCCGCTTCCTATGATAACCACATCATAGCATTGTTTTTCTATATCCTTTGTGTCAAAATCTATAAGATACCTGTCTGTTTCCAATTAACACTTCATCTCCCTAAAGCTTCCCCTCAAAGGTTTAAAGCTGGATATTGTGCATACGGTCTAATGCTTCTTTTGCTTTAACCCTGATGTTTTCATCTATATTAATTTCATATTTCATTTCATTTAGTGCATTATATACACTCATCAGGGTATTCTTCTTCATGTTCGGGCAAATCAGACCCTGTGAAAGCAGATAAAATGTCTTATCCGGGTTATCTTTCTTTAGCTTATACATTATTCCCATTTCTGTACCTATTACAAATTTCTTTGATTTGGACTTTGAAGCATATTCAATTATTTGTTTTGTGCTGCCCACAAAGTCTGCTTCATCCACAACTTCTTTAGGGCTCTCAGGGTGAATTAAAAGCTCAGCGTCTTTGTGCTGTTCCCTTACCTTTCTTACATCCTCAAGTGTCAGTCTGTGGTGTGTAATGCAGTATCCCGGCCACGGAATGATGTTCTTTTCCGGGACCATTTTTGCAACATAACTTGCTAAGTGTTGGTCAGGCACAAATAGTATATCCTTTTCTTTAATGGATTTTACCACCTGTATAGCATTAGAAGATGTACAACAAATATCACTCTCTGCCTTAACCTCTGCTGATGAGTTTATATAGCATACAACAACCGCCTCAGGATGTTTCTTCTTAGCTTCCCTTAATTCTTCTACAGTCACCATATCTGCCATTGGACATCCTGCATCTATCTCAGGCAGTAGTACTGTTTTTTCAGGTGACAGTATTTTGGCACTCTCTGCCATAAAATGCACACCACAAAATACAATAACTTTCTTGGTACTTTCTGCACAATATTTACTGAGAGTCAGTGAATCCCCTATTACATCGCTTATTTCCTGTACCTCATCAATCTGGTAATTGTGAGCTACAATTATAGCGTCCCTTTGTTCTTTTAATTCTAATATTTTTTTTCTGATTTCATTCTTATTCATCTTTAAATCCTTACCTGCCTATTTATATATTTCACAATAAACTTTTATAATAAATTTATGCGTTTACAAACTTTTTAGTTAATTGTTTTTTAATAAATATATTACTATGTAGTTTACTAATATTCAACCATATCTTTTAAATTTTAATGCTTTAATTTTAAATTTTAATACTTTAATTGCTTTTTGTAAAGATAAAAATTTATAATGCGTCCATATATTAACTTATATTGGGTTAAGTTGTTGTATTTTGTGGCAATTGTAAGAAATGAATGTGTTTTGTGTCATTTTGTTTAATATCAGTGTGACACTTTTCTTTTCTTTTTCTTATTAAAACTATTTTTAACAGTATCAAAAAATTTATGCCCTAAAGGAGTAATTGAAAACACCTCCAGAAGTAACCCAAAACATGCTGCCAGTACATACATATTGTAATTATAATATAAAGCTGTCAAAACAGCACCTCCCCATACTACTACATATACAATTGACAGCCTTTTAAACCTCAAAAATTCCTTTTCATCTGTAATCGGCCTGTTTGGATTATCTGAAGGCGCCCATTTTATAACACTTATAATAGAGATGATAAATACAATACCAATTAAAGCAATAATTGAATATGTGGGCCATTGCTGATAGGTGTATGTAGATACCATACCGGCAATTATAAAAAGACCTACCGATACCCCTATGCACTTACCGTATGTATCCATATGATATCCGCCGGCAAGCATCCTGAATGATGAAAATATAAGTACTATGACAATTGATGATTTGAGGGTTTGAGTTATCAGAGCCAGAAGAGTCAGTAATATGAGTTTTACCATACCGCCTATCAAAATTTGAAAACCATAGTAGTATACCCTTCTTTTTTCATGGTTCTCCTGCCTTTGCTTCATCAAGTAGTCTGCACCTTTGTAGGACATAGCTTGTATAAACCTCATTCTACATCATCCTCCCCCATATTTTGTTTTTCCCAACTCAACTTTCCTGCCTGATTATGGATTTGGTAAGTGACATGACTCAAATTGTAAGACCATTTTTGCAAAAAAGTAGAGTTCTTTATATACATTATACTACAAAATGGTTGTATAAAGCTAGGAGGAAAAATGTTTTTCTATGTTTATTGCCTTTTTTATGATTTTTGCTTTTTTATTTTATTTCCTTAAATTAGTTTGAAAGACGTTTTGCGCCACTTTTAAGGAAAACTTATTCATCCGGAATTTATCCAGATAAAAAATAGCTGCCACCTAAAAAGTGACAGCTATTTTTTAGACAAGTATTTAAATTGTCTTACTATTATTTGTTGTCTTCTCGTTTTTTAGTTGTTTGTATCATCATGCATAGAACCTTTTACTGTAATAATAATTTCATCCAAAGGTACTATTCCTTTTAAAGTGCCTAATGAATTGTATGCATTATTTATGCTTGTAAAATTATTACTTGCAAGGTTTATATCCGCCATCCATACCCTTATGTAATACTCTCCGTCAGGCATATGTGCATGGGTATAAAAATTTATATTGTCTTTGTTCACTTTAATTGTGATTTCCGTAGTCTCGGTTATTTTATGCATGCTCTGTCCTTCTTTTACATATCCCCTGTATTTAAAATTATCCCTGCTGTCTAAAGTACCTGATTCACTGTAGCCTTTATGTGGCACATCCATCTTATCACATCAAAAGTATAAGGTTCACTCTGCCATAAAAGTCTCTTTTGCAAGTACATGTTTCCGTTGTTCTCTATTTTATTTTCAAAACTTGGTGGTTTTAAATCCTTTTTGCCGTTATATATGTAGGCATTTATAAATATTTTATCACTTCCTGGATTAAACGGCGCCTTTGCCACTCCTTCAATTTCTATTTCATCTTCGTCATATAAACCGGTATCTCTTTTGTAAACATATGTCCTTCTTACCTCTCCACCGTATGTAAATTCCCCGTCTAAAACTTTGGGTTTTCTAGGATCAGGTAAATTAAGCCACTTCTTCTTTAAAGGGTCATCTCCAAAAACAGGTCTTTCAACAGTTGCCGTTACATCAGGGTTTAATACTATTGTATCACTGTTTTCACTAACACTGATTTTCTTTGGGCTGTATGATTTGAATAGTTTAATGCCTTTTAATATTTGAGAATCTTTTTGCTCTATGTTTAAACTTCCTGTAGCAACACTTCCTTTTTTCCATTCCCCCCGTGGTTTAGTTAAATGGGCGGTGATGTCTTCACCTTCAGCTAAAGGAAAGCGTATTTTTCTTGACAGTGCATTATATGGTAAATCAAATGTCCTTTCTGTTTCATATTTTTTCACTTTTTATCTATAATTTCCCACTCATAGTTTGTTTTTATTTCTTCTTCAAAGGTGGAATTAACTACGACACTTACTAAAACTTCGCTGTCTTTTACAGCACCTGAAGGTATTTCTTCAAAATTTGCAG
>Ga0208938_1000087_pt1 | contig 95468 bp, 94 predicted proteins | sample AD_UKC125_MetaG_FD_184434 | JGI IMG/M metagenome (GOLD analysis project Ga0208938, IMG submission 184434) | Active sludge microbial communities of municipal wastewater-treating anaerobic digesters from USA - AD_UKC125_MetaG (SPAdes) (version 2) | ecosystem: Engineered > Bioreactor > Anaerobic >... | reverse complement strand
CAAGACGCTGCTGGTCAATCAGCAGCGGGCCAGTCCGCAGTCGCTCGCCAAGCACCTGCGCTACATCGAGCGCGACGGCGCCGGCCGCGATGGCGAGCCAGGCCAAGCCTATGGGCCGCAGACCGATGCTGCCGACCTCGACGCCTTCAAGGAACGCTGCGCCGACGACCGGCACCATTTCCGCTTCATCCTCTCGCCGGAGGATGGCGCGGAACTGGACGACCTGCGCACCTACACGCGGCATCTCATGGGCCGCATGGAAGCCGACCTGGGCACACGGCTGGAATGGGTGGCGGTCGATCACTGGAACACCGACAACCCGCACACCCACTTGATCGTGCGCGGACGGGACGACACGGGCAAAGACCTCATCATCGCGGGCGACTACATCGCCGATGGCTTCCGGCATCGCGCGTCCGAGCTGGCGACCGAATGGCTGGGGCCACGCACCGAGCTGGAGATCCAGCAGACCTTGCAGCGTGAAGTGGATCAGGAGCGATGGACGAGCCTGGATCGCACGCTCAAACGCGAACTGGGCGACGATGGCCTGGTGCATGTCGAACGGTTCAACGAACCGCGGCTGCAACGCCAGCGCCTGCTGCTGATCGGCCGCCTGCCACGCTTGCAGCGCATGGGCCTCGCCGACGAGACGCAGCCGGGCACCTGGGCCGTCCATGCGGATGCCGAAAAGACGCTGCGCACCCTGGGCGAGCGCGGCGACATCATCCGCACCATGCAGCGAGCCATGCGCGGCGAACCGCGCGAGCTGGCGGTGTTCGAGCCGGGCGACGATGGCCGAACCATCCTCGGCCGCGTGGCTGCGAAGGGGCTGGCCGACGAGCTGCGCGACCGGGGCTATCTGGTCATCGACGGGGTGGACGGCAAGGCCCACTACGTCGCGCTCAACGCCCGCGACGAGCTGGCGAACTATCCCACCGGCGCCGTGGTGGAGGTGAAGGGATCGGCCGACGTGCGCGCGGCCGACAGGAACATCGCCGCTCTGGCGAGCGATGGCCTGTACCGCACCGACCACCACCTCGCCATCGCACAGGGTCAGGCCATGCCGGGCCGTGATCCGCAGGAAGTCGTCGCCGCCCATGTCCGCCGGCTCGAAGCCTTGCGCCGCGGCGGCATCGTGGAGCGCGTGGCCGAGGGGCTATGGAAGGTGCCGGGCGACCTGGCCGAGCGCGGTCGCCAGTACGACGCGCAGCGCCTGGGCGGCGTGGCTGTAGAGCTGAAATCGCACCTGCCCATCGAGCGGCAGGCGCGCGTGATCGCGGCCACCTGGCTCGACCAGCAGTTGATCGGCGGCGGCTCGGGCCTGGGGGACCTGGGCTTTGGCGGCGAGGTCAAGGAGGCATTGCAGAAACGCGCCGACTTCCTTGCCGAACAGGGGCTGGCCGAGCGGCGCGGGCAGCGCGTGATCCTGGCGCGCAACCTGCTGGGCACGCTGCGCAACCGGGAACTGGCACAAGCCGCGAAGGACATTGCCGGCGAAACCGGCCTGGAGCATCGCCCGGTGGCCGATGGGCAGCGCGTGGCCGGCATCTACCGGCGCAGCGTCATGCTCGCCAGCGGGCGCTACGCGATGCTCGATGACGGCATGGGATTCAGCCTAGTGCCGTGGAAACCAGTGATCGAGCAACGGCTAGGTCAGCAACTTGCTGCCACTGTACGCGGCGGTGGTGTGTCATGGGAGATTGGACGGCAGAAAGGCATGTCCATCATCTGACGAGCAACCTGCTTCCGACGAGTCGAAACTGCGCCCATCCACGATCTGCATTCTCCCGCAATGGCGAGAGGCCAACTAAGCGATGCGAGGCAGCGTTAGATCAAATTTAGTCGCTGTATCGCTGGACGTTGCCTGCACATGTCCACCATGAGCTTCGGCAATTGATTTGACGATGGCCAGCCCTAGCCCTGCACCTGCGTTCTTTCGTTGGCGGGCAGGATCTACTCGGAAAAAGCGATCGAATAACTTCGGCAGATCAGCCTCCGAAATTCGCTCGCCCGGATTTTCGACACTTATCGTTGTCCATCGCTCATCTTGCGCCAAAGCGACTGTAATACGCGACCCATAGGGAGTATGACGGATTGCGTTGGAAAGAAGATTGTTGAGCGCCCGCAGCAACATCTCACGATCCGCCCGTATTGGTTCGGCAGCACCCTTTGCGTAAAGTGTGATGTTGCGGTCTTCAGCTAATGCCTCGAAGTAGTCAAACAAACCTCGGATCAACTCAGCCAAGTCGATTTCGCCGAGGCGGAGATTTCGAGGGTCATTTTCCGTTTGAGCTAGAAACAACATGTCGCCGATCATGCGACTCATGCGATCAAACTCCTCCAAGTTGGAGTAGAGGATCTCCCGATATTCCTCTGCACTGCGGGGTTGCCCGAGCGCCACATGGGACTGCGTAATCAGGTTGGTAACGGGTGTACGCAACTCGTGCGCAATGTCGGCGGAAAAGTGCGACAGGCGGACAAACCCTTCCTCGATTCTGGCCAGCATGTCGTTGAAGGCGACCACAAGTTCAGCCAGTTCTATAGGTACGTCCAGAGGATCAAGTCTCACATCTAGCTTTGAAGAGCGGATCGTGCGAATCTCCTCGTTGACCTTGCGGATTGGAAGGTGGCCCCATTGCACGGCCAGCCAAGCCACCCCGAGCGCAATGCAGAGAACAAGGCAGGTCGCCCACCAGAGCATGCGCTTGAACTCTGCCAAGAAATCGAGATGAAAGCCGATGTCCATGGCAGCGACGATGCGGTAGCCAGGTGCCGCCGAATCGTCGGCAGGCAGTTGTAGCGCCACACCTCGATAAGACCTCTGATTCTCTTGCCACACCGTCAAATCGTCGGCGGTGATGCGGTTGACCAACTTTTTGCTGCTGGCAAGTTTCGACAGGTCAGGACCCGGCGTGGCATAGATGGTATTGCCCGGCCGATCATAGACACCATAGGTCATCCCATGATGTCCTGCCACTGCATTGGCTAAATGCTGCCGCAACTCATCTTTGTCCATGTCATTAGCGATCTGTCGCAACGGCTCTGCCAAGGCCGTGACCACTGCGTCCAGTTCATGGGCGTCCTGTTGGGCAAAGTGGTGCTCCAGGGATCTAACGACAACCCAGTTGAACGCTAGAAATACCAAGGTAGTGGCAATGCCAACCAGGGCCGTGACCCTCAATGCAAGCGACGCGGGACGGCTTCGCCGTGGCTTATGGCGCGAGGTCATCATCAGGCGCATCGAGCGTGTATCCCATGCCACGTACAGTGTGGATGAGCTTTGGATTGAACGCATCGTCGATCTTTGCGCGCAGACGACGGATGGCCACATCAATGACGTTGCTGTCGCTGTCGAAATTCATGTCCCATACCTGAGACGCAATCAACGAACGCGGCAGAACTTCACCCTGTCGGCGTGCCAGCAGTTCGAGCAACGCGAACTCCTTGCTGGTGAGATTGATGCGCTGACCAGCGCGCGTTGCACGTCGGCGCGGCAAGTCCAGCACCAAATCGGCAACTTGGATGCGATCAGGCTGGCTCGGAGCGCTTCCGCGTCGCAGCAGCGTCCGCACCCGCGCCAGCAATTCCGAGAACGCGAACGGCTTGACGAGATAGTCGTCTGCCCCCAGTTCCAACCCCTTGACGCGGTCATCTACGCTGCCACGTGCGGTTAGAAATAGCACAGGGACTTGTTTGCCAGCATCTCGCAGCGAACGCACGATGCGCCAGCCATCGACATCCGGCAGCATGACATCCAAGACCACCAAATCGTAGGTCTCGCTCATGGCCAAGTGGTGTCCGTCCAATCCGTTACGCGCCAGATCCACGACGAACCCTGCCTCCATGAGACCTTGGCGGACGTAATCCGCCGTCTTGTTCTCGTCTTCAACGACCAACAGCTTCATCGCATGCCCCATGAAATCGCTGCGGCGTAAGGAATTTTGCCGCCCACGATGCCCCATTCATTTGCTTCTTAGGGGCAATGTAATAGTCGCTTCCTGCCACGAAGATGACGCGACCATTACATGAATGTAATCCAAGGGTCATTCATCCGAAAGTGGTCACTCCATAGCATGACCTCCATGCGTCGAACCGTGCCGCCCAAGACCAAAGGCGGCTCTAAAGACGACTTTCAAGTTATCTATGGAGGATTTCAGGCCATGCCGCCTCGTTCGCCCTTTGTAATCGCGCCCCCACTGGGCCTGTCTCGTCGGCGTTTTGTTCAGGGGCTGGCCGCTGGCGGCGTCCTGGCCGGGCTGTCCACCCCGGCGCTAAGGGCATTTGCCCAACAAGGCTCCGCGACGCGCGGTGCCGCCCCTGTGCTGAAGGGCACCGAGTTCGACTTGGTGATCGCCGAATCGCCCGTGAACTTCACGGGCAAGCCAGGCGTGGCTACGACCATCAACGGCTCGCTGCCGGCACCGACATTGCGTTGGCGTGAGGGTGACACCGTCACAATCCGTGTGACCAACAAGCTGCGTGAAGCCACATCCATCCACTGGCACGGGATCATCCTGCCGTATCAGATGGATGGCGTGCCGGGCATCAGCTTCAATGGCATCGCTCCCGGCGAGACCTTCACGTACCGCTTCAAGGTTCAGCAAAGCGGCTCCTACTGGTACCACTCGCACTCCGGCTTCCAGGAACTCACGGGCATGTACGGGGCGATCATCATCGACCCCGCTGGTGCCGAGACCATCCGCGCCGACCGTGACCACGTGCTGCTGTTCTCGGATTGGACCGACGAAGACCCGATGCGGGTGTTCACCAAGCTCAAGTCCCAAAGCGACTACTACAACTACAACCAACCTACCGTCTTCGACTTCTTCCGGGACGCCTCGCGCGACGGCATGGCCGCTGCGATCGACAAGCGCAAGATGTGGAACGAGATGCGGATGAATCCGACGGATCTCGCCGATCTGTCTGCCGCCACGCTGACCTATCTGGCCAACGGCGTCACCCCCGCCGGCAATTGGACGGCGCTGTTCCGACCGGGTGAGCGCGTGCGGCTGCGCATGGTCAACGGTGCGGGCAACACCTTCTACGACGTACGCATTCCCGGACTGAAACTCACGGTGGTGCACGTCGATGGTGTTGACGTGGAGCCGGTGACGGTCGATGAGTTCCGATTCGGTCCGGGCGAAACCGTCGATGTGATCGTCCAGCCACGGGATGACGCTTACACGATCTTCGCCCAGGCGATGGACCGGACAGGCTACGCGCGGGCCACGCTGGCCGTGCGTGAAGGTCTTCAAGCTCCCGTGCCTGCCCTCGATCCGGTCGAATGGCTGACCATGAACGACATGATGGGCAGCATGATGGGGGGCATGGACCACGGCGGGTCCGGCCAAGCCATGGAGATGACGGGCATGACGGGCATGACGGGCATGACCGGGATGACCGGGATGGGCTCGGGTTCGATGTCCGGGATGGATCATGGGGCGATGGCTGGCATGAATCACGGCGCCATGAACCACGGTGGCATGGCGATGGATCACAGCCAACACGCCGCGGCGGCGGGGGGACTGGCCGTGCCCAGCACTACTGCTCGCCACGCTCGCACCGAGTATGGTGCCAGCACGGACATGCGCGTTGACATGGCGCGCACCAACCTCGATGACCCCGGCATCGGACTGCGCAACAACGGTCGGCGAGTGTTGACCCTCGCGGATCTGCATACCCCGTCGGGGCCGCTGGACAAGAGAGGCCCTGGCCGGGAGGTCGAACTGCACCTCACGGGCAACATGGAACGCTACGCATGGTCCCTGGACGGGCTGGAGTTCGGAAAGTCCACGCCGGTGCACTTCAAACACGGCGAGCGGCTGCGGGTCATTCTGCACAACGACACCATGATGACCCATCCCATGCACCTGCACGGCATGTGGAGCGAGCTGGAAAGCCCCGACGGTCGCTTCCTTGCGCGCCGCCACACCCTGCCGGTGCAGCCGGCACAACGCATCAGCTTCCTGGTGACAGCCGACGCGCTCGGCCGCTGGGCGTGGCACTGCCACCTGATGTTCCACATGGATGCCGGCATGTTCCGCGAAGTCGTGGTGTCTTGAACCCAGCGCACAAGGAAGACCAAGAATGTCCAAAGCACTCCCCACTCGCGCACTGGCCACGACGCTTCTGGCCCTGGTAAGCGTCGCCGCCCAGGCACAAGCACAGAACGACCATGCAGCGCACGGCCAGGCCGACGCTCAAACGGCCGCGCCATCCACTCAGACCGTGGCTCCTGCCGCCGACCCGCACGCGGGTCACGCGACGTCGGCGAGCGGCTCGACCGCGGCCCCGGCCATGGATCACGGCAACATGCAGATGCAGGGCGGGTCGGCGCCTCCTGACGCCCGCGATCCGCATGGCTACTCCAATGGCCTGACATTGGGATCGGGCGACTACGCCGTACCCGGTGTGCCGCGGCTGATGCTGGCCGACGAACACAGGTTCTTCTCGTTGCGCGGCGAAACCCTGGAACGCCGCTTCACGCGCAAAGGGGACGATTCCACGGCCTACGACCTCCAGGCTTGGTATGGGACGACCTACAACAAGGCCGTCGTGAAGGCCGAAGGCGATATCGCCAAAGGAAAGCTCGAAGAATCGCGTACCGAGCTTCTCTGGGGGCACGCCGTCGCACCGTACTGGGACACCCAGCTCGGCGTTCGGGTGGATAACGGAGAAGGCCCGAGCCGTCAATGGTTGGCTTTCGGCATCCAGGGCCTCGCCCCCTACTGGTTCGAGCTGGAGGCGACGGGCTACGTGGGAAGTGGCGGACGTACGGCGCTGCGTGTCGAAGGCAGCTACGAGCTGCTGCTGACCCAGCGACTGATTCTGGAGCCTCGTGCCGAATTGCAGTTCTATGGCAAGGACGACCCGGAACGCGGTATCGGCAAGGGCTTGGCCGAAGCGTCTGCTGGCTTGCGCCTGCGCTATGAATTCAGTCGCCAGTTCGCCCCCTACATCGGCGTGGAACGGGCGGGCAGCTTCGGACGCACAGCGGACTATGTGCGTGCCGAAGGTGGCCGCGCGCAGCAGACGCGCTGGGTGGCTGGCGTGCGATTCTGGTTCTAGAACCTTGTGGGTTTGATCATCTGATGAGAGGCAATCTATGAACATGCACTACGACAGAAGCCAGGGCAAAGTGCCGAGACGCCAAGCATTGATCGCTGGCTTGTTGGTGATGGCACTCGCAGGACCGAGCCTGGCGCAGAGCCGACCGATCGCCAAGGTGTGGAAGGACCCGAGCTGCGGTTGCTGCAAGGACTGGGTCTCACACCTGCAAGGCGCAGGCTTCGATGTGCAGGTTCTTGACACCGGGAACACGGCAGCGCGCACGCGGCTGGGCATCCCGCAGAAGTACGGTTCGTGCCACACGGCGCAGATCGGCGGCTATGCCATCGAGGGTCATGTGCCTGCCTCGGACATTCAACGCTTGCTGCGCGAAGCCCCGCAGGCCATCGGCCTCGCGGCGCCGGGCATGCCGGTCGGTTCGCCCGGCATGGATGGTCCGGCCTATGGTGGACGCAAGGACGCCTACGACGTGCTGCTGATCGGGAAAAACGGTAGTAGCACGGTCTATCAGTCGCATCTCTGACCATCCATCAACTCTTTTCCGTGGAGATATGCCATGCAGCATCAGCACACACAGACCCCCAGCGATCGTCCCCGGTTCTGGCGATCGCGCTACGGCGTGGCGTTCCTCATCATCGCCGCTGTCGCCGCGTATTTCCTGCTCAAGGAGCACACGGCACATGTTGCCGGCTATCTCCCCTTCCTGCTGCTGGCGGCTTGTCCGCTGATGCACCTGTTCATGCACCGTGGTCACGGCCACGGCGGACACGATCATGCCGCGCGTCAGGGTGAGGAAGGTGCCGCACCCGCCAAGGAGCAGAAGCAATGAGTCGCGTGCTCGCACAGTGCGAGCACGCGACGCCGCGCTTGTCTCCTTGCGCGCCTGCGGCCTGCTGCGATCACCAGACACCAACGGTTAACGGCGGAGGGCACTTGTCACTATGAATTCACCCAGCAAGTCTTCAGGACATGAGCACGCAGGCATGGCGGCGGGTGCCACAACGTCCGGCCCGCATAAGCACCACCATCACGCCAGCCATGCCGGCAGTGACGACGCGGGCGGGTCCTCAAGCCACTCGCAGCCCGATGCCGCGACGCGCGATCCGGTGTGTGGCATGGCGGTCACGGCGGCGTCGGAGCACCGCTCCACGCACTTGGGGAACACGTACTTGTTTTGCAGCACCGGATGCAAGGCCAAATTCGACACCGATCCGGCGCGATATGCCAGCGGTGGCGCGGGCATAGGCACAGGCAGCGGCCATGCGCCGCATCACCATGCCAGCACCGCAGTTTCACCGGCCCCGGCGGCATCGCCAACCGCACCCGGAACGATCTACACCTGCCCGATGCACCCGGAGATCCGCCAGGATCATCCGGGAACCTGCCCCAAGTGCGGGATGACGCTGGAGCCCCTGCTGCCCGACCTCGACGACGACAACCCGGAGTTGCGTGACTTCTCGCGTCGCTTCTGGTGGACCTTGCCGTTGACGCTCGTGGTCCTGGCGCTGGCGATGCTGGGCGAGCGGCTGCACCTGATGGACATGGCTACGCAGAGCTGGGTCGAGTTGGTGCTGTCGTTGCCGATCGTGCTGTGGGCCGGCTGGCCCTTCTTCTCCCGCGGCTGGCTGTCCGTGGTCAACCGCAGCCCGAACATGTGGACACTGATCGGCCTGGGAACGGGTGCGGCATTCATCTACAGCGTCGTGGCAACCGTTGCGCCGGAAGTGTTTCCAGCCTCCTTCATGTCCATGGGACGGGTCGGCGTGTATTTCGAGGCCGCCGCCGTCATCATCTCGCTGACACTGCTCGGCCAGGTGCTGGAACTCAAGGCCCGCTCCCAGACTTCGGCGGCTATCAAGTCGCTGCTGGGGCTGGCGCCCAAGACCGCGCGGCGCATCAATGCGGACGGCAGCGAGGAAGACGTGCCGCTCAGCCATGTGCACGTCGGCGACCTGCTGCGCATCCGACCCGGCGAGAAGGTGCCGGTGGATGGCATCGTGCACGAGGGCAGCAGCTCGATTGACGAATCCATGCTGACCGGCGAACCGCTGCCCGTCAGCAAGCGCGCGGGCGACAAGGTCATCGGGGCCACACTCAACACCAACGGCGCGCTGGTCATGCGTTCGGAGCGGATCGGCTCGGACACCGTTCTATCGCAGATCGTCCAGATGGTCGCCCAGGCGCAGCGTTCCAAGGCACCGATGCAACGCATGGCCGATGTCGTTGCCGGCTACTTCGTGATGGCCGTCGTCGCCATTGCGGTCACGACGCTCTTTGTATGGGGATTCTTCGGGCCACAGCCCACCTGGGTCTATGGACTGATCAATGCGGTGGCCGTCCTGATCATCGCCTGCCCGTGCGCGCTGGGTCTGGCCACGCCGATGTCGATCATGGTCGCAACGGGCCGTGGCGCCACGCAGGGCGTGTTGTTCCGCGATGCCGCGGCGATCGAGAATCTTCGCAAGGTCGATACCCTCGTCATCGACAAGACAGGAACCCTGACCGAAGGCCGACCTGCTTTCGATCAGGTCGTCGCAGCACGCGGCTTTACGAACGATGAGGTGCTGCGTCTTGCGGCCAGCCTGGACCAGGGCAGTGAACACCCCCTGGCCGACGCCATCGTGCAGGCCGCGCGTGCCCAGGGCCTCCAACTCGTGAAGCCTCAGAGCTTTGAATCGGGAACCGGCATCGGCGTGCGCGGAAAGGTTGAGCACCGGCAACTGGCGTTGGGCAACACAGTGCTGATGGAACAGTCTGGCGTATCGGTGGAACCGCTCGTACCCCAGGCCGAAACTCTGCGCGGCGAAGGGGCCAGCGTCATGTACTTGGCTGTGGACGGGCAACTCGCGGGTTTGCTCGCCGTATCCGACCCGGTCAAGGGCAGCACCCCCGAGGCCCTGGCCGCGTTGAAGGCTGCGGGCCTGCGGGTCATCATGGCCACCGGGGACGGGCAGACCACCGCCAAAGCCGTCGGTGCACGCCTAGGCATCGACGAGGTGCATGGTGAGGTCAAGCCGGCGGACAAGCTCATGTTGATCGAGCGGCTGCAGAAAGAAGGCCGCATCGTCGCCATGGCCGGAGACGGCATCAACGACGCGCCGGCCTTGGCGAAGGCAGACGTGGGCATCGCCATGGGAACGGGAACCGACGTGGCGATGAACAGCGCTCAGGTCACGCTGGTCAAGGGCGACCTGCGTGGCATTGCTGTCGCTCGCACGCTCTCGGTGAGTACCGTGGGCAACATGAAGCAGAACCTCATGTTCGCCTTCCTCTACAACGCGCTGGGCATCCCCATCGCCGCCGGGGTTCTCTATCCCCTCACGGGCTGGTTGCTGTCGCCCCTGATCGCAGCATTGGCGATGAGCCTGAGTTCGGCATCGGTCGTGGGCAACGCCTTGCGGCTGAGAGCGAGCCGACTGTGACCGAAACATCTTTCAGAACCAACAGGAGTCTGCTATCGCCCAGCGAACCGTTTCTTTCGTTCCACGCCGTTGCGAAGGTGCAAGCCTTATCTCGGCATTTCGTTCTTAAACCACCCTCACACATCAAGGTAGGAATCTCTATGACCCGTTCACATTTCATCGCCAAGCTCGTCGCGCCGATCGCTGCTGGCCTGTTCGCCACCGCCGCATTCGCGCATCCTTCGCTGGTGTCTTCAACGCCGGCCGACAAGTCGCAGGTTTCCGCGCCAGCCACCATCGAGCTGAAGTTCTCCGAAACGCTGGTGCCGCAGTTCTCCGCCGCAAGCCTTGTCATGACGGGCATGCCGGGAATGGCGAGCCATGGCCCGATGAAGATCAACGCCAGCGTCGCGGGTGCCGGCGACGGCAAGACCATGGTCATCACGCCGGCACAAGCGCTCCAGCCGGGCGACTATCGCGTCGAATGGCGTGCCGTCTCCTCGGACACGCATCCGATCACGGGTAACGTCACCTTCAAGGTGAAGTAAGCCCATGGCCGGGGATTGGTTGACCATCGTCCTGCGCCTGGCGCTTTATCTGGACCTGGCGGCGGCGTTTGGCGTCGCCATGTTCGGACTCTATGCTTTGGGCAACGACGAGCGATCCTCGACGATCTCGCGCCGCTATCGCGTACTCATTGGCGCATCCGCCGCCATCGGCATTGTCCTGTCGATGTGGGGCATGACGGTCATGGCCAAGGCCATGTCCGGCGCCCAAAGCTACGCGGAGCTGTCAACGCACGTTGTCGACATGCTCATTACGGGCACGCACATGGGCATCGCCTGGTGCATTCGCATCCTGGCGTTAGTGACGTGTGTGCTCATCGCCGTGTTGCGCATGAATTCAACACTGCGTTTTGCAGCGATGGTCGCTTCCAGTGGTGTGGCGTTGGCGACCCTTGCATGGGCGGGACATGGCGCCATGGATGACGGCGTGCGCGGATACATTCATCTCGCTTCGGACATCACGCACCTCTGGGCGGCCGGTGCCTGGGTAGGCGCATTGATCGCGTTCTTGGTGCTTGCGGCGAACAAACCAAATACCGGGCAAGGCTCAGTAGAGATCCTGAGCCGAACATCCAATGGTTTCGCTCGGATAGGTACTGTGATCGTGGCGGCACTCGTCGTGACCGGAGCCCTGAATTACCTGTTGATCGCTGGGCCATCGCTTGATCCGCTCTTCTCAACGCTCTATGGCCGCCTGCTCGTAGGAAAACTCCTGTTGTTCGGAGGAATGCTCGCGCTGGCGGCAGCCAATCGGTTTCGACTGAGCCCAAGTCTGGAGGCGGCATTGAGAACAGGCAACCACGCACACGCGGTCGTCAAGCTACAGCAGAGTCTGTTCACGGAGGCGACATTAGCCGTTCTGGTTTTGGCGAGCGTTGCGTGGCTTGGCATCCTTTCTCCCAACGGCACCTAATCCTTGACTGGCACCAAATGACAGCACATGAATTGAATGTAATGCACGGGTAAGCGATCTGTAGATCGCGCGCTTCTACATTTAACGGCGCGGCGCAAGTTGTCGTCGTTTTCACAAAGGAGTCGATCATGAAATCGCAAATTGTCATTGCCGCCCTGTTGAGCGCCCTCTCCGTGCCTGCCTTCGCCGGTCATGCAGCAGCCCAGGCAGCCAAGGAGATGGTTCCGCTGGCTGACGGGGGAACGCTGTACGTCTTCAAGGATGGAAAGATGGCACAGGAAAGTCGCTTCGGACGCGCCGTGTATCAATCCATCGGCGCCTCAGTGGCGACGAAGGACGGGCGGAACATTGCCATTACCAGCAATGAAGTTGCTCGCCTCAGCTCGCTGCTTGAACAGGAGCACGGCGGGTAATTCGCGCGATCTGCTGATGCCTCCCAATGGCGTCAGAAAGAAGTCCCAGCGCCTGTCCGATTCGGATAGGCGCATGGCCTTCGGTGACTACCCCGGACAGAAGATTCAATGTGTAGGTTCAAATAACACTTAATAGGAGATTGATTTTTGGAGCTTCGTCATCTACGGTGTTTCCTCGCTGTAGCAGAGGAGCTTCACTTTGCCCGCGCTGCCGAGCGGTTGCACATCGACCAATCTCCGTTATCTCGCACCATCAAGGAGTTGGAGGAAGAACTCGGCGCACGCCTGTTTGTCCGCACCACTCGCAGCACACAACTGACCCGCGCTGGACGGCTGTTTCTGGAGCACGTTCAGCGAGTCTTTACAGTGCTGGAGCAGGCCCGCGATAGTGTCAAGTCCGCCGCCAACGGCTTTTGCGGCCAGTTGCGTATTGCCTTGTCCGATGGCGTCACGCCTTCGCGCCTGCCGGCATTGCTGGCGCGCAGCCGCGAAGAGGACCCCGAGGTGGAAATCCGATTGTTCGAGGTGCCTTTGGATCAGCAGATCAAGGGGCTTCATAGCGACCTGTATGACGCGGGCTTCTCGATGGCAGGGGATGCAGGTGATGGCATCATCGTCACTCCTGCATGGGAAGACGAATTGATGGTGGCGGTACCAGCCCGCCATCCGGTGCTTGCCTTCAAACAGATCCCGCTGAAGGAGGTGTTGCGCCATCCGCTGGCGCTGGGCGACCCAGCAGTGTGCGAAGGCCACGCGCGCCAGGTCGATCGGTTCCTACGCACATGCGGACAAGAGCCGCTGATCGCGCAGCGCGTGGCGACCTTCGACGTGATGATGACTTTAGTCTCCGCCGGCTTAGCATTGGGCTTGGCGGGCGAGGCGCACATTGCTTCCAGCCGCGAGCCGGGAGTCGTGGCCCGGCGCTTGGCGGGCAAGCCGACTATGCTCATGACCTATCTGCTGCGCCGCGATACGGAGCCGTCCGAGATGCTGGCTCGATTTATCGAACGAGTAGATTTTATTGATTCGGCTGATGAACTCGGCATCCCCGAAGACCTTCCACGCGACCGATAGTAGGAATAAGGCTATGAACAAAGTGATATTGCTGATATTGGTCACTGCACTGCCTGCATGCGGTCCTTCTCAACCTTCGGAAACCGTGGATGCGCTCGTAGCCAATCCCGAACGCATCAAAGAGATTCAACGTCAATGCAAGGAAGACCGCGCGAAGGTTGGCGACGAACTATGTCTGCGTGCTGCCGAAGCCGCCAAACGGCGATTCTTCGGTGATCGGCCAGAGCAAAAATCCAAGTAGGTTATCTCTCGGTCGCTTCGCTGCGACGAAGTTCTCGCTGTTACCTCACTACGCCGCAATGCGCTCGCGCTTGCGGCGTTTTTATTGCTTTCGCCACTAAAGGAAATCTGACTTTTTGGGCCTAAATTGCCGCCACATCGGCCTTTGACCGACCTGCGCGAACGCCTTGATCCTCAGTGCTGCGGCACCTCTGTGTGTCGTGATCGGAGGCGAGGTTATGCAAGGGACGAACGTGCTGTTCGGTCAGATCGCCGTGGTATTCGGCATCGTGATCGCCGGCGTGTGGGGCGCCACACAATGGACAGCAGCCGCCCTTGGCTATCAAGTACGCCTTGGCTCGCCCTGGTTCGACTTCCTTGGCACGTCGATCTACCACCCCTGGAAACTGTTTGAGTGGTGGTTCTTCTTCGATGCCTACGCGCCGCGCGTGTTCGATACCGGCGGCGCCATCGCCGGTGCCAGCGGCATGGTCGCCGTGGGCGTTGCCATCGCCATGTCGGTCTGGCGCTCGCGCCAAGCTCGACTCGTCACCACCTACGGCTCTGCGCGCTGGGCTAACGCGCAGGACATTCGCAAGGCGGGCCTCACGCAACCAGCCGGCGTGTTCCTCGGCCAGCACGATCACCAATACCTGCGGCATGAAGGCCCGGAACACGTTCTGACCTTCGCGCCTACGCGCTCGGGCAAGGGCGTGGGCCTCGTGGTGCCGACGCTGCTTTCCTGGCCTGCATCCGCCGTCATCCACGACATCAAAGGCGAGAACTGGCAGATCACCGCAGGCTGGCGCTCGCGTTTCTCGCATTGCCTGCTGTTCAACCCGACCGATGCGAAGTCGGCGGCCTACAACCCGCTGCTGGAGGTACGGCGCGGCGCGCATGAGGTGCGCGACGTGCAGAACATCGCGGACATTTTGGTCGATCCCGAAGGCGCGCTGGAGAAGCGCAACCATTGGGAAAAGACCAGTCATGCGCTGTTGGTTGGGGCCATCCTGCATGTGCTCTACGCAGGCGAAGACAAGACGCTGCGCGGCGTCGCCAACTTTCTGTCCGACCCGGCCAGCCCGTTCGAGCTGACCTTGCACCGGATGATGACCACGCCGCACCTCGGCGATGGGCCGCATCCGGTCGTCGCATCGGCGGCGCGTGAAGTCCTCAACAAGAGCGACAACGAGCGTTCCGGCGTGTTGAGCACCGCCATGTCGTTCCTCGGCCTGTACCGCGACCCGACGGTGGCCGAAGTCACCTCGCGCTGCGATTGGCGCATCGCCGACCTGATAGCGGCCGAGCATCCGGTGTCGCTGTACCTCGTGGTGCCGCCTTCGGATATTTCGCGGACGAAGCCGCTCATTCGCCTGATCCTCAACCAGATCGGGCGGCGCCTCACCGAGTCGCTCGATGGCTCCGATGGCATCGAGCGCCGCCACAAGCTGCTGCTGATGCTCGATGAGTTCCCTGCGCTGGGGCGCCTGGACTTCTTCGAGACGGCGCTGGCCTTCATGGCGGGCTATGGCATCCGCAGCTTCCTCATCGCGCAGTCGCTCAACCAGATCGACAAGGCGTATGGGCAAAACCACTCCATCCTCGACAACTGCCATGTGCGCGTGACGTTCGCCACGAACGACGAGCGCACCGCCAAACGGATCTCCGAGACGCTGGGCACGGCCACCGAGCTGCGCGCCCAGCGCAACTACGCGGGCCATCGGCTCGCGCCGTGGCTGGGCCACCTGATGGTGTCGCGCCAGGAAACCGCGCGCCCGCTGCTGACGCCGGGGGAAGTCATGCAGCTTCCGCCCGACGAGGCCGTGGTGATGGTGTCCAGCGCGGCGCCGATCAAGGCGAAGAAGCTGCGCTACTACGCGGACGCCAATTTCAAGCGTCGCGTGCTGCCACCGCCCGCGCTGGCGGGCGGGCAGTACGCCGACGCGCCGCCATTGCGGCCCGACGACTGGAGCGGGTTGGCGATTCCCTCCGTGCCCACCGCACCGGCCGCGGCCTTCGCTGATGGCCTGGGTTCCGCCGATGACGGCGGCCCACGCCGTCAGCCCGAACTCTCCGAAACCGTCGCCTACGACCCCGAGCTGGCCGCGCCTGCGGCCGACCTTGGGCTGCTCGATGACGACGACGACCTGCCGCTCCCCCTTCCGCGCCAGCTTGATCCAGCCATGCAGCGCACGGCCCGGCAGGCTTTCCTCGACCCCAACGACGGAATCGAGCTATGAGCCACTATCGCCTCAACCTGTTCATCCAGCCGGAGCACGCCAAGCGGCTCGATGAGCTGGCCGCCAAGAAAGGCGTGTCCAAGTCGTCCATCGTCGCGGCGGCGCTCGCATCGTGGCTGTCGCCCGATGCCGCCGACCAGCGCGAGGCGGCCATTGCCAAGCGGCTTGATCGCCTGTCGCGGCAGGCCGAACGCATGGAGCGCGACCAGAACATTGCCATCGAAACGCTGGCGCTGTTCATCCGCTACTACCTGACCGTGAGCACGCCGGTTCCCGAGGCGCACCAAGACGCGGCACGCGCGCAGGGCAAAGCGCGCTTCGAGCAGTTCACCGCGCAGCTTGGCCGCCACCTGCTGCGGGGCCGCAGCCTGGTGCGCGACGTGGTGGAGGAACTGCATCCCGACCTGATGCGAATGGAAGACGCGGCGGCAGCCGCGCAAGCGCAGGAGCGTGCGTCATGAGCGCCGTTCCGCAGTCCATGAGTGCCACGTCGCTCGACCGCCGCATCCAGATGCTGCGCACGGCGATGGGGCCACTGATCGCCGCCGCGCTCGAAGACCCGGACGTGGTGGAGGTGATGCTGAATCCCGATCGCACCCTTTGGGTGGATCGGCTTTCCAGTGGACGCGCGCCGATGGGCGTGGAACTGCCCGAGGCGGACGGCGAGCGAATCATCCGCCTGGTCGCTGCCCACGTTGGCGCAGAAGTCCATCGCGGCCAGCCGCTGATGTCCGCCGAGTTGCCCGAAACGGGCGAACGCTTTGAGGGCATCTTGCCGCCGGCAGCGCCGGGGCCGGCCTTCGCGCTGCGCAAGCGCGCCATCGGCGTTATTCCTCTGGAGCGGTACGTCATCGACAGGATGATGACCAGCGCGCAAGCGGGCTTTCTCGTTCGCGCCGTGCGCGAGCGCCAGAACGTGCTGATCGCCGGCGCCACCAGCAGCGGCAAGACCACGCTCGCCAATGCTTTGCTCGCCGAAATCGCCGCCACTGGCGACCGCGTGCTGGTGCTCGAAGACACGGTGGAGCTGCAATGCGCGGCCCGCGACCACGTTCCCCTGCGCACCCGCGCAGGCGTGGTGTCGATGACCGAGCTGGTGCGCTCGTCCATGCGCCTGCGGCCTGATCGCGTCGTCGTCGGCGAGGTGCGCGGCGCCGAGGCACTGGATCTCATCAAGGTGTGGGGCACAGGCCATCCGGGCGGCATCGCCACGATCCATGCCGGCTCCGCGCTCGGCGCTCTGCTGCGCCTGGAGCAACTGATTCTCGAAGTGGCGGTGAATCCGCCCCGTGCGCTGATCGCCGAGGCGGTCAACGTGGTGATCCACATCGCCGGACGCGGGCGCAAGCGCCGCATCGAGAGCATCGCCCGCGTCGTCGGCTTCGACGGCGTGGGCTACCAACTGGCGGACGCGCTGGAAACGCCGTTTCCCGAGCTGCCGCCACGTCCCGATGCCGCACCCGCTGCGGCGACTTCCCCATCCCCTGACTCACTTGGAGAACTGCCATGACGCAGATGACCATTCCTGCTTTCCGTTTGTCTGCAAATCCGGCTTTGCGTCTTGCACGGCTGCGCTGCCTGGCCCGCCCTGCGGGGCAAGGGCTGCTGCTGGCCGCGCTGCTGTTGTTCCTGGCCGGAACCGCGCAGGCCGCCGGTTCCTCGATGCCGTGGGAAGGCCCGCTGCAATCCATCCTCGAATCCATCCAGGGGCCGGTGGCGCGCATCGTCGCGGTCATCATCATCATCGCCACGGGCCTCGCGCTCGCGTTCGGCGACACGTCCGGCGGATTCCGCAAGCTGATCCAGATCGTCTTCGGTCTGTCCATCGCGTTCGCCGCTTCGAGCTTCTTCCTGTCGTTCTTCAGCTTCTCCGGCGGGGCGGTCGTATGAGTGCCCCGGACACCTTCGCGGACGGCTTCGAGGTGCCGCTGCATCGCTCGCTGACCGAGCCGATTCTGCTGGGCGGTGCGCCGCGCACCGTGGCGATCGCCAACGGCACGCTGGCTGCCGCTGTCGGCCTGGGCCTGCAACTGTGGATTCCCGGCGTGGTGCTCTGGATCGTCGGCCATTCGCTGGCGGTGTGGGGTGCGCGCGTCGATCCGCAGTTCATGCAGGTCTTCGCCCGGCACATCAAGCACCGCCCGCTGCTGGACGTGTGAGGGGAGGACGCCGCGATGCTGAACCTCGCCGAATACCGCCAGCGCCCGGCCTTGCTTGCTGACTGGCTGCCTTGGGCCGGGATGGTCGCACCGGGCGTCGTCTTGAACAAGGACGGCAGTTTCCAGCGCACGGCCCGGTTTCGCGGGCCTGACCTCGACAGCGCGACGCAAGGCGAACTGATCGCCACGTCGGCGCGGTTGAACAACGCGCTGCGCCGCATGGGATCGGGCTGGGCGCTATTCATCGAAGCCGAGCGCCGGCCTGCGGCCGATTATCCGCACTCGGAGTTGCCCGAGCCGCTTTCGTGGGTGGTGGAGGAAGAACGCCGGGCCGCCTTCGAGGAATCGGGCAATCACTTCGAGAGCGGCTATCACCTGACGCTGCTTTACCTGCCGCCGGAAGAATCCCGCGCCCGTGCAGCCAGGATGCTCTACGAGAACACGCCGACGAATGGCGTGGACTGGCGCGAGCGGCTGCAAGCCTTCGTCGCGGAAACGGATCGCGTCTTTGACCTGCTCGACGGCGTGATGCCGGAAATTGACTGGCTCGATGACGCGCAGACGCTGACCTACCTGCACGCGACCATCTCGACGCGGCGCTATCGCGTGGGCGTGCCTGAAGTGCCGTTCCATATCGACGCGCTGCTGGCCGACTCGCCGCTGGTCGGTGGCTTGGCGCCCATGCTGGGCAACCAGCACCTGCACGTGGTGTCGGTGCGCGGTTTCCCGACCTCGACCTGGCCGGGGATTCTGGACGACCTTAACCGCCTCGGTTTTGCGTACCGCTGGAGCACGCGCTTTCTCTGCCTCGACAAAGCCGAGGCGGAAAAAGAGCTTTCCCGCCTGCGCCGCCAGTGGTTCGCCAAGCGCAAGAACGTCATCGCGCTGCTGCGCGAAACGATCTTCCAGCAGGAAAGCCCGCTGGTCGATACCGACGCCAACAACAAGGCCGCCGACGCCGACGCTGCCTTGCAGGAGTTGGGCAGCGATCAAGTCGCCTTCGGCTATCTGACGGCGACCGTCACCGTCATGGACAAGGACGCCGCCGTCGCCGACGAGAAGCTGCGCATGGTGGAGCGCGTCATCCAGGGTCGGGGCTTCGTCACCATCCCTGAAACGCTCAATGCCGTCGATGCCTGGCTGTCCTCGCTCCCCGGCAACGCCTACGCCAACGTGCGCCAGCCCATCGTCTCGACGCTGAACCTGGCGCACATGATGCCGGTGTCGGCGGTATGGGCTGGGCCGGAGAAGAACGAACACCTCGACGGCCCCCCACTGATCGTGACACGCACCGACGGCGCCACGCCGTTCCGGCTGGTGATGCACATCGGCGACGTGGGCCACACGCTGGTCGCGGGGCCGACTGGCATGGGCAAGTCGGTCTTGCTCGCCACGCTGGCGATGCAATTTCGCCGCTATCGCGGCTCGCGCATCTTCGCCTTCGACATGGGCTGCTCCATGCGGGCCGCCATCCTCGGCCTGGGCGGCGAACACTACGACCTGGGCACGGATGGCGAAATCGCCTTCCAGCCACTCGCGCGCATCGACCGCGAGGGCTACCGCACCTGGGCCGCCGAATGGATCGAAGGCCGCTTGCTGCACGAAGGCGTGGCGATCGGCCCCGACGAGAAGGCGGCTATCTGGTCGGCGCTGGGAAGTCTCGCCGGTGCGCCGGTGGAGCAGCGCACGATGACGGGACTTTCCGTGCTGCTGCAATCGAACACGCTGCGGCAGGCGCTGTCGCCCTATGTGCTGGGTGGCGCCCACGGCAAGCTGCTGGACGCCGACCACGACCGGCTGGGCATGGCCGACGTGCAGTGCTTCGAGATGGAGGAGCTGATGCACAGCAAGGCCGCCGTCATGGCCGTGCTGCATTACCTCTTTGCGCGTTTCGATGAACGCTTCGACGGGGCGCCCACGCTGCTGATCCTCGATGAAGCGTGGCTGTTCCTCGATGACCCGGTGTTTGCCGCGCGTATCCGCCAGTGGCTCAAGACACTGCGCAAGAAGAACGTCAGCGTCATCTTCGCCACGCAGAGCCTTGCCGACATCAAGGATTCGAGCATCGCGCCCGCGATCATCGAGAGCTGCGCGAGTCGGATTTTCTTGCCCAACCCGCAGGCGACCGAGCCGCAGATTCGCACGATCTACGAGGGCTTCGGCCTCAACAGGCGGCAGATCGAAATCGTCGCCACCGCGCAGCCCAAGCGCGACTACTACTACCAATCCCGTCTCGGCAACCGCCTGTTCGACCTCGACCTGGGGCCGGCGGCGCTGGCGTTTGCGGGCGCTTCCACGCCGCAAGACCAGCGCGACATAGGCCGCGTGCTCCTGGTCGCCGGCGTGCCCGGCTTCGCGGGCGCCTGGCTGCGCCATCGCGGCCTCGATTGGGCGGCCGACCTGCTGCCCTCGTTCCCCGGCCTCGCGCCGGGTTCCCTCGCTGACCAACCCCTGGAGAACCTGTCATGAAGAAGCGTCTTCTCGCCGCCGCCATTGCGGCCATGCTTTGCGCCGCCACCGCCCATGCGCAATGGGTCGTGGTCGATCCCACGAACCTCGTGCAGAACACGCTGACCGCGATCCGCACGCTGGAGCAGATCAACAACCAGATCCAGCAGCTCCAGAACGAACCGCAGATGCTGATGAACCAGGCGCGCAACCTCGCCAGCTTGCCTTCCAGCGTGGTGAACCAGTTGCGCGCCAACCTGGCGACGACCGAGCGGCTGATCGCGCAGGCCCGAGGCTTGGCCTATGACGTGACGAACCTCGATCGGGAGTTCGCGCGCCTGTATCCCGAGCAGTACGCCGCCACCGTCAGCGGCGACCAGATGTACCGCGACGCGCAGGAGCGTTGGCGGAACACGCTCAATGGCTTGCAGACCACCATGCGGATGCAGGCGCAGGTGTCGCAGAACCTCGGCGAAGACGAAGGCGTGCTGGCTGATCTCGTGGGCAAGAGCCAGTCGGCCGAAGGCGCGCTGCAGGCGATGCAGGCCACGAACCAGTTGCTGGCCCTGCAGGCCAAGCAATCCATCCAGTCGCAGCGGCTCCAGATCACGCAAGACCGGTCCGCCTCGCTGGAGCTGGCGCGGCAGGCCGCGGCCACCGAGCGCGCCCGCGAAGTGCGGCGGCGTTTCCTCGGTGAAGGCACGCCGTACACGCCGCAGTCCGTGAACTTCTACGGCAACTGACGGGAGGCCGCCATGCGATGCGTCCTCGTCCTGTGTGCCGCGCTGCTGGCCGCTTGCGGCAAGCAGCCGGCCGACAGCCTTGCCGATGCCCTGGCCGCCGATCCCGTGCGGCTGAAGGCATTGCGCGCGCAATGCGCGGCCGACCGGCAGACCGCGGGCGAGGACGCTTGCCGTGCCGCCGCCGAAGCCTTCCGGCGGCGCTTCTTTTCCGGCGAGGCCGGGCCGGATGAATACCAGACGCTGGCCGACCTGCCGCCGATCCCGCCCAGCTTCGAGGAACCGGCCGATGGCATGGCGCCGGCCGTTCCCGCCGAACCGGAGGAAACGCCATGAATGACGTGACCATCATCGACCAGTTCCTCAACACCTTTGCCGCTTATATCGACTCGGGTTTCGGGCTGCTGCGGGGCGAAGTGGCATTCCTAACGGCCACGCTGATCGTCATCGACATGACGATCGCCGGCCTGTATTGGGCCATGAGCCATGCCACCGGCCAGGGCGAGGACGTGATCGCCAAGCTGCTGCGCAAGGTGCTCTACGTCGGTGCCTTCGCCTACATCATCAACAACTTCAACTGGCTGGCCAGCATCGTGTTCCGCTCGTTTGCGGGATTGGGCATCACCGCCACCGGCTCGGCCATCACGATGGAGAACTTCTTGCAGCCGGGCCGGCTGGCGAAAACCGGCATCGACGCCGGGGCGCCAATCCTGGAGCAGATCGGCGAGATGACCGGTTTCCCCGAAGTGTTCGTGAACCTCGACCCCATCGTGGTGATGTTCCTCGCTTGGCTGGTCGTGGTGCTGTGCTTCTTCGTGCTGGCGATCCAGCTTTTCATCACGCTGATCGAGTTCAAGCTGACCACGCTCGCCGGATTCGTGCTGGTGCCATTCGCGCTCTGGAACAAGACCGCGTTCCTCGCCGAAAAGGTCTTGGGCAACGTGGTGGCCTCCGGCGTCAAGGTTCTGGTGCTGGCCGTGATCGTCGGTATCGGCTCGGGCTTGTTCGCTCAGTTCCAAGTCCATCCCGCCGAGCCGTCTATTGACCACGCGCTGGTCATCATGCTGGCCTCGCTCACCTTGCTGGCGCTGGGGATCTTCGGCCCCGGCATCGCCACGGGCCTCGTCTCCGGTGCGCCGCAGCTCGGCGCTGGCGCAATGGCCGGTGCTGCTGTCGGCGCTGCCGGCACGGCCGTCGCCATCGGCGCCGCCGCGACGGGCGTGGGTGGCGCCGTGGCTGCTGGTGCGCGCATGGCCCCGGCTGCCGCCAAGCTGGCCGGTAGCGGTGCGCGCGCCGCCACGTCGGCGGCCAGCAGTGCAAAGTCGGCGTTCCAGGCCGGTTCCGCCGCCGCTGGCGGCGGCGCAAAGGGCGCGATGGCGGGCCTGGGCAACGTCGCCAAGACCGGCGCGCAGGCAGCCGGGCGAGGCGCTGCATCCCGCGCTTCCGCTGCCGGGCAACGCATTGCCGCTCCCTTCCGCGCTGGCTGGAATGGCGCTGCTGCCGATGGCGGCGCGGGCGCGGCATCCGGTCAGGGCGCCGCAGGCGAGGCCGCACCCGGCGCCGCCATGGCGCAGACACAGGAACAGCCCGCTTGGGCCAAGCGCCTGCATCGCCGCCAGCAACTCACCCATGCCGCGACCACTACCGCTCACGCGCTGCGCGGCGGCGATGGCGGCGGCTCCGGCCAGGGGCCGAGCCTGCGCGATTCCGATTCATAAGGAGAACTGACCATGCGATTCAAGAAACCGCAGGTGCGCTACGGCGACACGCCGCCGCCTGCCACGCCGTACCAAGCTGCCGGCCAGGTGTGGGACGAGCGCATCGGCTCGCCGCGCGTGCAGGCGAAGAACTGGCGGCTGATGGCCTTCGGATGCCTGACGCTCGCGCTGCTGATGGCCGGCGGCCTGGTGTGGCGGTCGGCGCAGTCCATCGTGACGCCCTACGTCGTGGAGGTGGACAACTCGGGCCAGGTACGCGCCGTGGGCGAAGCCGCCACGCCATACCGGCCCAACGATGCGCAGACCGCGCACCACATCGCGCGCTTCGTGACGCTGGTGCGCTCGCTGTCCATCGACCCCATCGTCGTCCGCCAGAACTGGCTCGACGCCTACGACTACACGACCGACAAGGGCGCGGCCGTGCTCAACGACTACGCACGGGTCAACGATCCGTTCGCGCGCATCGGCAAGGAGTCGGTGACGGTGCAGATCACCAGCGTCGTGCGCGCAAGCGACACGTCTTTCAACGTGCGCTGGACGGAACGCCGCTACGTCAACGGCGCCGCGGCGGGCTTGGAGCGGTGGACGGCCGTGGTGTCCATCGTGCTCCAGCCGCCGCGCACCGAAGAACGCCTGCGCAAGAACCCCCTGGGCATCTACGTCAACGGCCTGTCGTGGAGCCGCGAACTGGATTCTTCCGAAGGAGCCAAGCCATGAATGATCTTTTCCGTAAATCCGCCTTGCCGGTGATCTTGCTTGCCCTGGCGGGCTGCGCCACGCAGGGCAAGCCACCGCCGACCATCTCGCTCGATGAGCCGGTGCAGGCCCAGCCGCTACCCGAGCCACCCGCGCCGGTGGAGGTGGTGGCTGTGCCCGAGGTGCTGCCGATGCCGGCGCAGTTGAAGCCATTGCCCGAAGCCGAGGACGCCAAGCCCACGCCGGAGCCAGCCGACGAGAAGGTGCGCGTCTCACGCGCCAATGCCGAGGCCCGCGTCGCGCCCACGCGCGAGGGCTACGTCAACGCGATTCAGGTGTGGCCCTTCACCGATGGCGCGCTGTATCAGGTCTATGCGGCCGTAGGTCGCGTGACCGTGGTTTCGCTCCAGCCGGGCGAGGAACTGGTAACGGTGGCCGCCGGCGATACCGTGCGCTGGATCGTGGGCGACACGTCCAGCGGCAGTGGTGCCGACTTGCGCGTGAACGTGCTGGTCAAGCCGATCCGCTCGGGCCTCAAGACCAACCTCGTCATCACCACCAACCGCAGGACGTACCTGCTGGAGCTGGCTTCGACGGAAAAGACGTGGATGGCGTCGGTGTCCTGGGAGTATCCGCGCGACCGGATGCTGGCCTTGCAGCGCCAGGCGCAGGCGGCCAGCGCCGCCGCGCCGGTGGACTCCGGCTTGTCGCTGGAAAACCTGCGCTTCCGCTACGCGGTCAGCGGTAGCAACCCGCCGTGGAAGCCGCTGCGCGCCTTCGACGACGGGCAGAAGGTCTATATCCAGTTTCCTGCCGGCATCGCGCAAGGCGACCTGCCGCCGCTCTTCGTGATCGGGCCGGAAGGCGACGGGCAACTGGTCAACTACCGCTTCCGCTCGCCGTACTACATCGTGGATCGGCTGTTCGGCGCCGCCGAACTGCGCCTGGGTGGGGACAAGGGCGACGTGGTGCGGATCGAGCGCACGGACGGCGTTGCGCGGAGGAACTGACCATGAGCCAGGACGACACCCCCGACCTCGCCACGCCGCAGGCAGGCAAGGTCGCGCCGGAAGCGGTGGCGCTGCGCGCCCAGCCGCGCCCGGTCACGCGCTTGAATCGGCGCACGCTGGCCATCCTCGTCGGCGGCCTGTCGGTCGCCGTGCTCGGGGCCACGATCTGGTCGCTGCAACCGCAGCGGCGCAGTGCGGGCGAGCAGACCGAGCTTTACAACGTCGATCGCGTCTCGAAGTCCGAAGGGCTGGATGCGCTGCCGACGGACTACTCGAAGCTGCCACCAGCCTTGCCGCCCGATGTGCCCGAGCTGGGGCCGCCGTTGCCCGGCGACCTTGGCCCGGCCATCGTCGCCTCGCAGCAGCCGGTGACGCCGGGCTATTCGCCGCCAGGCCATGATCCCGAAGATGCCTTGCGTAAGGAGGCGGATGCGGCGGCGGCCTCGTCGGTGTTCTTCCGCTCGGGCGGCCAAGGGCAGACCGCCGCCACGGTCGCGCAGGCAGCGCCAGGGGCTGCAAGCACGCTTGCGGCCTTCGATCCGCTCGCTGCTGGGCCTGCCTCGACGGCGGCCCAGCCCGCCGACCCGACCGCTGTGCAGAACCGGCAAGACCAGAAAGAGGCGTTCCTGAAAGCCGGTTCTACGGAAACCCGCAATTCCGGCAATCTGGCGCTGCCCGCGTCGCCGTATCAGGTGATGGCCGGAACGGTGATCGCCGGTGCGCTGGTGACAGGCATCAAGTCGGACTTGCCGGGCGACGTGATCGGCACTGTGACGGAGCCGGTCTATGACACAGCCACCGGCAAGTTCCTGCTGATTCCGCAGGGGTCGCGCATTCTCGGGCGCTACAACAGCCAGGTCAGCTACGGACAGAGCCGCGTGCAGGTGGTGTGGAACCGGATCATCTTGCCCGACACGTCCTCGCTGACGCTCGACAACCTTGTCGGCACCGACCCGGCCGGCTACGCGGGCTTGGAGGATGACGTGGACTGGCACTGGAACCGCATCTTTGCCGGTGCGGTGCTGACGACGCTGCTGGGCGTCGGCGCAGAGCTGGCCGCGCCAGAGAACCGCCAGGACGGCAACCGCATCGTCATCGCCGGGCGTGACAGCGCCCAGGACAGCATCAATCAGGTCGGCCAGGAGATCACCCGACGCAACATGAACATCCAGCCGACGCTTACCGAGCGGCCTGGCCTGCCCGTGCGAATCATCGTCAACAGGGATCTGGTGCTGCGGCCGTACCAGCCATTGTTCTTCAATCGGGGAGCTTCGCAATGAGCACGACCAAGAAGCTGCGGCTCGGGCCGCTGCCCAAGACCGAAAGCGTCAAACTGACCTTTGCCTGCCCGGCCAGCTTGAAAGCCGACCTCGACCGCTACGCCGCGCTGCACGCGCAGGCGTATGGCGAGGCGGTCGATGCAGAGAAGTTGATCCCGTACATGCTGGAGGCGTTCATGGCGGGGGATCGGGGATTCAAGCGCACACAGCCCAAGAACGGAAAAGCCGCCCCTGCGTGAACAGGGGCGGCTCTGGATTGGTGCCCGAGGCCGGAATCGAACCGGCACGCCTTTCGGCGAGGGATTTTCTTACCACTTCGACTTTCGCCGCCGCCCTGCTCAACGCAGGGCGTTCGTGGCCTGGAGCACGCCTTCACCATAGCCTTGCGGCCGTAGGTGCCCGCCGTCTGCTCTCTACACCTTCCCAAGCTGTAGCTTGGGCTTGGCTCGGCGTTAGCTCGGATGCAAAAGCATCCAGGGCGTTCGCCGACTTTGACGGGCTTCACTTCGGGCGTTTCCCCCCGAAGGCTCAAATTGTTCAAGTCCCTTGTGTCTACCGATTTCACCACTCGGGCGTAGTGCTCAACGCACTGAAAACACCTACCTCCATCTACTGGCGCCTAGTTGGCCCCTAGCCGTCAAGCCTAGCTGCAAAGCTACAGCTCGGATGCCCGCAAACCGTTGTCACTATTGACCTTCTGGCTCGGTAGTTCTAGCAGAAAGGACTTGACAAAACAGATTTTAAGTCTCTTGTGTCTACCAATTTCACCACCCGGGCTGCCGGTCAATTATAGCGACCAGAAAACGAAAGAGGGAAAGCGGCCGACGCTTTCCCTCTTTCTTCCTTTGTGTGGAGCGGCAGAAGAGTCTCGAACTCTCGACCTATACCTTGGCAAGGTATCGCTCTACCAACTGAGCTACTGCCGCATATTCCTGGAGGCGCGAGCCGGAGTCGAACCGACCTACACGGATTTGCAATCCGGTGCATAACCGCTTTGCTATCGCGCCCCGCTTGAAACCGATGTATCTTCAACTAAAAAGGGAAAGCTGTGCTTTCCCTGGAGACACTGGAGCGGCAGAAGAGTCTCGAACTCTCGACCTATACCTTGGCAAGGTATCGCTCTACCAACTGAGCTACTGCCGCACTGAACCGAGTGCGGCATTATAGGCGCTCGCGGAAAGAAGTCAACGTCGTGATAATCAGTGCAGGGCAATCGCATGAATCTTATACAAGGCCGAGTAGTTCAGGGTGGAAAGTATCGGGGGTAACGACGATGAGGTGCTGAACCTTGAGACCATCCTTGCGCCTGAGCGGGAAGAGGCGGATGAGATTCAAGGCGAACTGGCGCACGACAGCGAGGTTGCGAGCGGCGCGATCGGTGCGGGCCCGCATCCGGTCGTCGCCAAAGACCACGTCCATGCACCAGCACAGACTGTTCTCGACACGCCAGCGGAGGCGGACGCTCTGATTGATGCGCCGAGTTTCTGGTGGCAAGCTGCTGAGATCCAAGCGCCGCTCAGTCGAAGTCTCTTTTCCCCTGATCGTCCGCTCGGTCGTGACCACTGCAAACGATTTCAGGTCTGGCCAGCGTTCGGGCGCATACGCCCCCGCCGGGCAGACGTCGATCCTGCGTGTACCGACACGCTGGAAAAGCTTGTCGATGATTTTGGCGATCTCGCCGCGAGGCGAAATCCGCTTCGAGATCATCGAAGGCAGCATCAACAACGGGCGCTTCATCGCCTTCCTGACCAAGCTGATCGAAGGCGCCCGACGCAAGATCTTCCTGATCGTCGACAACCTCCAGGTTCATGACGCCAAAGTCGTTCGCGAATGGCTGCAACCCCGAACGGTCCGGATCAAAATATTTTACCTGCCGCCCTACGCGCCAGAATCCAACCCCGCCGCCCACTATGCAGCGACGTGAATTAATGGGCTGGGTTAATAATCCGACAAAGTAGAAATAGGTATGACTGCATCATTCAGTCGGACTCGGAGCGTCTTCCAGACCGCCTCTCGGGTGATCCCGAAAGTACCCAGAGGGCCGTGCAGCATGGGTCGCGGCGAGCAGCAAATTCAGTTCAATCTATCGGGTCGACCGCAGCATTGCTTGAACTTGCGACCGCTGCCGCACGGGCACGGATCGTTGCGCCCCGATTTCGGCTCGCCGCGACGCACAGAACCGCCGCTGCGCTTGTTGCGCCAGAAGTTGTAGAGGGTCTGGACAATGACCGGTAGGTGTTCCTGGATGTCGGCCACCAGGCTGGCTTCCTCGGCCGGCGAGAACCAGCGCTCGCTACTTTTTTCGGCGTCCTCCTTGAGCATGCCGTTGAGCAGGAACATCGGTTCCAGCAATTCGGACAGGTCATCGGCGTGCTTGCCGGCGAGTTCGAACCAGTCACCGCCGAGGCCGGCGCCGAAAACGTAAGTGTCGGCCCACGCGGCGTAGTCGTATTCCTCACAGGTTTCATCGAGCGGATAGAGCACCGGCGCGATCGTCTCGTCGTTGAGCAGGGCGGCAGCAAGGTCGTTATTCAGGCGCATCAGCAGTTCGATTGTCTCGACGACCAGCGGATCATCGGCGCCCTCGAGCCTCTTGCCCAGCGCCTCCGGCAACCAGGCCGACGGTGCAACCGGCTGCGGGCCGCTGACAACGGCGCAGAGCATCGCCTGGATTTCGTCGAGGCGCATGGCATCTCCTTGAAACACCTCGGCTTCGAGCAGTTGCTCGAGGCGGTCGAAATCGCTGTCGCTGAGGGGTGCAGGGTTCATCTCGCTTCTTCCTTGTTGCCTGAGTGAATCACGGCTCAGTATAGGTGTCTCAATTCGCAACGCCAACCAGGAGACAGTTTCCCCAATGCCGAAGATCGACAGAAGTGACGCCAAGTGGCGCGCCCGCCTGAGTCCGACCGAGTACCACGTGACCCACGAAAAGGGCACCGAGCGCGCCTTTACCAGCCAGTACTGGGATTGCCACGAGGATGGCACCTACCGCTGCGTCTGCTGCGGCGCCCACCTCGGCCATGTCTTTCCAGACGGCCCGGCACCGACCGGACTGCGCTACTGCATCAACTCGGCGTCGCTGAAGCTGGAACCGGAATAGCCTACAACCCGCGCGCCCAAGCCGGCCGCAGATGGGCTTTTTCCGGGCTTGCGATGGCCTGCCGCACCTGCGCCAGCAGGCGCTCCTTGTCGGCGCCCAGCGTGCCCTTGAGTACCAGCCAGTTCGACGCGTGATCGCTGCGGAAAACCGTGCGCTTGAGTTCCAGCGCCGAGAGCAGTTGCTCGGTCTCGACGAACAATTCATGCTGGCTCAACGGTTCCCACTCTGGGAAGCCGGCGCGGAAGCGCTGCTCGCCGAGCGGGAAACTGACAACCAGTGTCGCCAGGTATTCCGGCTGCGTCGCATTGGCCAAACGCGCCGAGTTTTCTGCGTGCTGCCGCGAATAAACGTTCCCCCCGAGGCCGTTGAGAATCATCACCGAACGGGTGATGCCGGCCGCCCCGAGCTTGTCCAGCACCTCGCGCGTGGTTTCGAAGGTTTCGCCCTTGTGGACCGCGGCGAGCACCTTGTCGTCGCCCGATTCGGCGCCGACATAGACCATCGACAGGCCGGCCGCCGCCAGTTCATCGACTTCCGCCTGCGACTTCCTGCGCAGGTTGCGCGGCAGGCAGTAGCTGGAAATGCGCCGCACCGCCGGCAGGTGTGCGCGGATGGCCGCGAGAATGGCCAGCAGGCGCCGCGTCGGCAGCACTGTGGCATCGCCGTCGGCCAGGAAGACGCGCCGCACCTGATCGCCATAGCGTTCGCCAGTCAGGCGGATGCTTTCCAGCACCTCGGCCTCGTCACGCGCACGGAATTTCTTTTGCGGCGCGGTGTACATCTCGCAGAAGGTGCATTCGTTCCACGAGCAGCCGTCGGTCACCGGCAGGATCAGCGATTCGGCCTCGCTCGGCGGGCGGAAGACCGGCTCGACGTAGCGGATCGGGATCATGCAGCGAAGCGCTCGCGGAAGGCGGCCGGCACCGTCAGTGGCTTCCTCACGGCGTAGTCGAAGAACATGATGCCGATCTTGCCGCGCGCCACTTCACGGCCGCTGACCTGCTCGCCGACGCGGTAGACGAGGTCGAATCCGTATTTGTTGAACTCGGCGGGGGTCATCTCGATGACCAATACCTCGCCGTGGAAGGCCTCGGCCCGATACTGGATCGCCGAATCGGCAACGATGATGCCCGCCCCTTCGACATCGAGTTCGCTGTAGCCGAGCGCCTTGAAGAAACGGACGCGCGCCTCGGAAACCAGCGTTCCCAGAGCAGAGTTGTCGAGGTGGTTGCGGTAATTGATGTGCTGATCGTAGATCGTGATCGTCGTCGAAAAGCCGAAGTGATCGGGAAGTTCAATATGAATTCTGGCCAAGAAGGTCACCGCGAAATCACTGGGTCAAAAGGGGCCGCAGCAACGCCGTGTCGCTGCCGGCATGAACAGGTAGAAATTATAGTCTGCCGCGGCGTGCCCTCGGCATCAACCCGCACTCCAGCGATTCGGCGCAGGCCGGGAATCCCCTGGTCCAGCCTGACAAGCTTGGCGTGCCCATGGCCGGCAATGACCTGCCACGCTTGCTGTCCGTCGCGGCCAACCCCGTCGCCGGCTGCTTGCGCAGTCGGCCGTTCGCGCTACCCACTGATCAAGGGTTTGTGTTAGATTTCGCAGCATTCGGGCATTCGGGCTGGGAAATTCATGTCATTCATTCACAATATATCCGCCCGGCGGAACGGCAACTCGCTGGTCGCGGCTGCGGCACTTGCCGCTCTCGTTGCCTGCCAGCCCGCCGAGCAGAAGGCTGCGCCGGAAATACGGCCAGTGCGGGTAGTCACCGTCGAGTCAGGGAATGGTGGCGATTCGGTCTCGCTCACCGGCAGGGTACAGGCGGAATCCGAAGTCAATCTGGCGTTTCGTATCGACGGGCGCATGATAAGCCGGGCGGTGAGTGTCGGCGACACGGTCACGGCCGGCCAGGAAATCGCGCGGCTCAACCCGGAAAACGAGGAAAACGGTCTGCGTGCGGCGGAGGCCACCCTGCAGGGAGCTCGCGGGCAGCTTATCGAGGCACGAGCCAACGAGGAGCGCAACCGTTCGCTGCTGGCGCAGAACTTCATCTCCAAGGCGGCTTTCGACCGGATCACGCAGGTTGCAACCAGCGCCCAGGCGCAGGTCGACGCGGCACAAGCGCAGGTCGGCATCGCCCGCAATCGGCTCGGTTACACGCGACTGCTGGCCGATGCCGGCGGCGTGGTGACCGCGGTCGGTGCCGAACCCGGTGAGGTTGTCCAGGGTGGGCGCATGGTCGTTCAGGTTGCGCGCAAGGATGGTCGCGATGCCGTTTTTGACGTATCCGCGCGGATCAAGGACATCGCGCCGGCAAATCCGGAAATCACCGTGACCCTGGCGACCGATACGACGGTGACGGCGAAGGGCCGGGTGCGCGAGGTTTCGCCGCGCGCCGATCCCACCACCGGAACCTTTGCGGTCCGCATCGGACTGATCGACCCGCCGGCTGCAATGCGACTGGGAACCACCGTGACCGGTCGCATGCCGGTCGGCGCACCGCAGGGAATAGAGATTCCCGCGTCGGCGCTGGTCCGCGCCGAAGGCCGGTCGGCGGTCTGGGTCGTCGACCCGCAGGCCTTGACGGTTTCCTTGCGCACGATCGAAGTGGGAGCCTCCGACCCGGCGAAGGTTCAGGTCGCGGCGGGCCTGAACCTAGGCGAGATCGTCGTCGCCGCGGGCGTGCAGGCGCTGCGCCCGGGTCAGAAGGTCCGCCTGCTCAAGACGCAGCCATGATCGGCCCGAATCTGTCGGAATGGGCGCTCGCCAAGCGCTCACTGGTCATCTTCCTGATGATCGTCGCGGTGGTCGCCGGGACACTCTCCTTCACGCGCCTCGGACGCGGCGAGGATCCTGCCTTTACTTTCCGGACGATGGTCGTTGGTGCCTCCTGGCCGGGCGCGACGGTCGAGGAAACCCTGAATCAAGTAACCGAACGCCTGGAGAGAACGCTTCAGGAAACCGAATATCTCAACCGGGTGCGCAGCTACACCACGGCCGGCCAGACAACGATCTTTGTCGATCTCAAGCAGTCGACGCCGCCGCACAAGGTGCCCGACATCTGGTACCAGGTGCGCAAGAACATCGGCGACATGCGCGGCTCGCTGCCGGCCGGGGTCATCGGACCAGGATTCAACGACGACTTCGGCAGCACCTTCGGCATCATCTATGCCTTTACCGCCGACGGCTTCAGCTTCCGCGAGCTGCGCGATTATGTCGAAGCGGCGCGTTCGCGCCTGCTGCACGTCCCCGATGTGTCGAAAATCGAGGTGCTCGGCGCGCAGGAGGAGCATATCTTCATCGAGTTCTCGACCGAGCGCCTGGCCGGCCTGCGCCTTGACTACCCGACAATTCTCGCGTCGCTGCAGGCGCAGAATCTCGTGCGGCCGGCGGGCACCATCCAGACCGAGCAGGAGCGCGTGTTCCTGCGCGTCAGCGGTTCCTTCGATTCGGAACTTGACATCGAGTCCGTCAATCTCGTTGCTGGCGACCGCATCTTCCGCCTTGGCGACATTGCCACGGTGCGGCGCGGGTTTTCCGATCCGCCGCAGCCGATGTTCCGCGTCAATGGCAAGCCCGCGATCGGCATCGCCATCGCCATGCGTGACGCCGGCGACATCCTGGCGCTGGGCCGCAACATCCGCAGCGAAATGGCGGACATCAGCGCCAACCTGCCGCACGGTATCGAGCCGACGCTGGTCGCGGATCAGGCGGTCAGCGTCGACGTCGCGATCAACGACTTCATGACCTCGCTCTGGCAGGCGATCGTCATCATCCTCGTCTGCAGCTTCCTGAGCCTGGGCGGACGGCCCGGCACCGTCGTCGCGCTGGCCATTCCGCTGACGCTGGCGATCGTATTCGCCGTGATGGACATCGCCAACATCGACCTCCATCGCATCTCGCTCGGCGCGCTGATCATCGCGCTGGGACTGCTGGTCGACGATGCGATGACGACCGTCGATGCCATGCTCCGCCGCCTCGGCGTCGGCGACAGCATGGATGAAGCGGCTACCTTCGCCTACCGCACGCTGGCGGCACCCATGCTGGTCGGCGCACTGGTAACGATCGCCAGCTTCGTGCCGATCGGCTTCGCGAAAAGCAACGCCGGCGAGTACACTTTCGACATCTTTTCGGTGGTGGCCATTTCGCTCATCGTGTCGTGGCTGGTCGCGGTAATCTTCGGGCCGCTGCTCGGAAAGGCCATCCTGAAAGTGCCCAAGGTCGAAGCGGAGCCCAAGCCAAGCAAGATGCTTGGCGTCTACAGCGCCTTCCTGCAAGCCGCGATCCGTGCCAGATGGCTGACCATCGGCCTGACACTGGCGGCTTTCGTCGCCGCCATCTTCCTGCTGCGCTACGTACCGCAGCAATTCTTTCCGGCCTCCGACCGCAGCGAGTTGACCGTGAGCATGACGCTGCGGCAGAACGCTTCGATCTACGCCACCGAGGCGCAGGCCCTGCGCCTCGAGGCGCTCCTGAAGGACGATCCCGACATCGATCACTACAGCACCTATGTCGGCCGCGGCGCGATCCGTTTCATCCTGACGCTTGACGTTCAACTGGCCAACCCGTTTTTCGCCCAGTTCGTGATCGTCACCAAAGACATCGAAGCGCGCCAGCGGGTGCAGGACAAGCTGGAGAAAGTGCTCGCCGAGCAGTTTCCCGAAGTCGTTGCGCGCGTCTCTCCGCTCGAACTGGGGCCGCCGGTCGGCTGGCCGCTGCAGTATCGCGTGACCGGCCCGGACAAGGACGAGGTGCGGAGAATTTCGCTCGAGCTGGCCCAGGTGATGGGTTCCGACAACCGCACACGACATGTCAACTACGACTGGATGGAGCCGGCCCGGCAATTGCGCGTCCGCATCAACCAGGATCAGGCGCGGCAGCTTGGCATCAGCTCCGCAGCCCTGGCCACCGTGCTCAACGCCAAGGTGACCGGCTCGACGATCACGCAGGTACGCGACGATATCTACCTGGTGAATGTCGTGGCACGTGCGGTCGACGAAGAGCGTGCCTCGTTCGGGACTCTGGCTTCGCTTCAGGTGCCGACGCCGAGCGGGCGCATGGTGCCCTTGAGCCAGTTTGCGACGGTCGTCGAGGAGCAGGAATTCCCGATCGTCTGGCGCCGCAATCGGCTGCCCACCCTCACCGTGCGCGCCGACGTCGACCACGGCGTCCTGCCCGATACGGTAGTCGGCGCGCTGGCACCGAAGATTGCCGAATTGAACGCCAGGCTGCCTTCGCAGTACAAGATCGAAACCGGCGGGCTGTACGAGGAGAGCGCTATCTCGAGAGCCTCGGTGTTCGCGGTTGTGCCGCTGATGATCGTGCTGATGCTGACGGTCATGATGGTGCTGCTGGTGAGCTTTCGTCGCCTAGCGATCGTGGTCTGTGTGCTGCCGCTCGGGCTGATCGGCGTCGTCCTCTCGCTGCTGCTGTTCAACAGGCCGCTCGGCTTCGTGGCTATCCTCGGCATCCTCGCGCTGATCGGCATGATTGCCAAGAACACGGTGATCCTGATCGTGCAGATCGAGACCGACCGCGCGGAAGGCAGGAACGTTCTCGAGGCGGTCCTCGCCTCGGCAACCTCGCGGTTCCGGCCGATGGTCCTGACGGCGGTCTCGACCGTGCTCGGCCTAATCCCGATCGCGCCGACCGTGTTCTGGGGGCCGATGGCCTTTGCCATCATGGGTGGCTTGTTGGTGGCCACGCTGCTGACGCTGGTCTTCCTGCCGGCGCTCTATGTGACGGTATTCGGCGGCGACTCGCGGATTCCGCCGGACGCGAAGCGGACAACGTGAGTTCCGGAATGGCTACGGCTCTGGGTCGCGGAGCGCTGTTCCTGGTTTTCTGGGTCGCGCTCATCGGCGTCTCCGTTTCAACCCTGGTGGTCGGGCTGATCGCGACGATTGGCGCAACCTGGGCAAGCCTGTATCTGCTGCCGCCGGCGGCGCAGCGCGTGCGTCTCGGGGCGCTCATTGCGTTGCTGCCGCGCTTTCTCTGGCAGTCGCTGCTCGCCGGGTGGGACGTCGCGCAGCGTGCCTTTGCGCCGCGTCTGCGCCTGAATCCCGGTTTCGTCGCCTACCCCTGTCGCCATGCCCCCGGCCATCTGCGCAATACCTTCGCCACCGTCTCCAGCCTGTTGCCGGGTACCCTGCCCTGCGCTGAGAACGAGCGGGAGATCGTCTTTCACTGCCTCGATGTCGGGCAGCCCGTCGTCGAGCAACTGCTGGCGGAAGAGAGGGCATTGGCCCGAGTGCTTGAGGAGTCGTCCGGCAATGACTGAGTTCCTTGCCGGCGCCGCCTGCCTCGTACTCCTGTCGACGGCGCTTGGCCTGCTCCGCCTTCTGCGCGGTCCCGGCGACGCCGAGCGTATGATGGCGGCGCAGTTGCTGGGCACCGGCGGTATCGCGGCGCTGCTGCTGGGCTCGACGATCTCGGACCCGGCCATTGCCGATGCGGCGTTGACGTTGGCGCTGCTCGCAGCGTTTGCCTCGGTTGCCTTCGTCAAGTATGGCGGCGGGCTTGGCCTGCTTCGCTCTTCGCAGCCCGGTGAAGGCGAATGAGCCTGCTGCTTGATCTGTGGACCATTGTCGCGGTCTCGGCCGGAGTCTTCTTCTTTTTCGCCGGTACCGTTGGCTTGCTCCGCTTTCCCGACACCCTGACCCGGTTGCACGCGCTGACCAAGGCCGACAATCTCGGTCTCGGCCTCGTCGTACTTGGCCTGTTGCCGCGTGTCAGCAGCCCGCATGGTGCCCTCAAGCTGATCTGTGTGTGGTTGCTCGTGCTCTTGGCCGGGGCGATCGCGTCGCAACTGATCGCGCGCGTCGCGCGTCGTTCAGCGCCTCCGCCATGACCATGGCGCTGCTTCTTGACGCCAGCCTGGTCGTGCTGGTGTTTGCCGTCGCCGTGTGGACGGTCGCGGTGCGCGATTCATTCGCGGCGGTCATCGGTTATGCGATCTACGGGCTTTTGCTGGCGCTGGTCTGGGTGCGTCTGGCGGCCATCGACGCCGCCTTGACAGAAGCGGCCATCGGCGGCGGCCTGACCGGCGTCTTGCTGATTCGCGCCGCGGTACGACTGCGCCCGACCGAGCCCGCCGCCCGTGCCGAACTTCCCGGTCCGGTTCCGCGGATCGCAGCCGCACTTCTCTCGGGAATCGTCACGATTGCGCTGGCTGCGGTTGTGCTGACCCTGCCTGACCCGGCGCCGACGTTGGCGCCGCAGGTTGCCGAGCACATCGCCACCACTGGTCTCGGCAACGCGGTCACCGCCGTGCTGCTGGCGTTCCGGGCGACCGACACCCTGCTGGAAGCGGTGGTGCTGATATTCGCGCTGCTCGCGGTTTGGGCGCTGAGCCCGGACCACTTTTGGGGCGGGCGTCCGGGGCCGCGCTACGACATCGATCTACATGGCCTGCTCGCCTACCTTGCGCGGCTGCTGCCACCGCTCGGGATCATTGTCGCCATCTATGTCTTCTGGGTCGGGGCTGACCTCCCCGGCGGCAAATTTCAGGCTGGGACGCTGCTGGCGGCGATGTGGCTGCTGGCGATCATGGCCGGACTGGTCGATGCACCCCCGGTGAGCCGGCGTTCGCTGCGTGTCGCGCTGGTTACCGGCACCGTGGTGTTTCTGGCGATCGGTTTTGCCGGCGTACCGTTCGCGGGTGCCTTCCTGTCCTACCCGGACGCCTACGCAAAGCCCTTGATCCTGATCATCGAGGCGGCATCGATGGTGTCGATCGCCGTCACGCTGGGACTACTGGTGCTGGGGCCGCCGGAGCGGAGCGAACGGCCATGAATGCCGTTACCCTGTTTGGACTGTGCGGGGCTGCGCTGATCGGGATCGGCCTTTACGGCCTGATCGTCAACCCGCAGCCGCTACGCAAGATACTCTCGTTCAACCTGATCGGCAGCGGCGTCTTCCTGCTTTTCGGCGTGGTTGCCCGGCGTGGGGCGGCGCTCGGTATGGGCGGCGACCCCGTGCCGCAGGCGCTGGTCATCACCGGTATCGTTGTTGCCTTCTCGGCCACCGCGCTGGCGGTCGCTCTCGTCCAGCGCCTGCACGACGCAACCGGCACGGCCACGCTGGCGGCTACGGAACCCAGAGAGCCGCCAGCAGGATGAACACCTTGCCGATCGCCCTTCCGGAAGTAACGACGGCCGGCGGTTTCCTGCTTGTCCTGGCGCTCGTCCTGCCATTGCTCGGTGTACTCGCCGCGCTGGTCCTTGGCGGGCGCAATGCCCGGCGCGTTGCCTTCGTGGCGATCCCGCTTGGGCTGGCACTGGCTCTGGCGATCGTCGCCGAACTGGTGCAGTCGGGGCAGACGCTGGTTTACCTGCTGGGTGGCTGGGCGCCGCCGCTGGGGATCGCGCTGCGCGCCGACGGCCTGTCGGCGGTCATGCTGCTGACGACCGCGGTGATTCTCCTGGCGGTGGCATTTTTCGCGCGCAGCGATTTCGAAATGCCGGCCGGCGGGCGCGAGGCGCGCGCGCCGTTCATGTTCTGGTCCCTGTTGCTGGCGGTCTGGGGCGCGCTCAACGCGGTTTTTCTTGCCGGCGATCTGTTCACGCTGTATGTCGCGCTCGAACTCCTGACCTTCGCCGGCGTGCCCCTGGTATGCCTCGACGGCCGCCCGGAAACCCTGCAGGCAGCGCTGCGCTATCTGCTTTTCGCATTGCTCGGGTCAATCTTCTACATGCTGGGAGCGGTACTCCTGTATGGGGCCTACGGCACCCTCGACATCACCTTGCTCGCCCAGCGCGTGAATCCCGAGCCAGCATCGATCGTCGCGGCTGCCCTGATGACGGTCGGATTACTGGCCAAGACCGCCCTGTTCCCTCTCCACCTGTGGCTACCGCCGGCGCATGCGGGGGCGCCCGCGGCAGCCAGCGCGGTGCTTTCCGCACTGGTCGTCAAGGGCTCGTTCTTCCTGGTCATCCGGCTCTGGCTTGATGTCATGCCTGGCATCGTAACGACGGCTGCCGCGCAACTGCTGGCAGGCCTGGGGGCTGCCGCGATCCTGGTTGGCAATGTGGTTGCCTTGCGTCAGGAGAGACTCAAGCTGTTGATCGCCTATTCGACGGTTGCCCAGATCGGCTACCTGTTTCTGATGTTCCCGCTGGTCGCCGGGCTGGCGGCGATGCAACTCCCCACCGGCTCCACGGTGACAGGCGGCATGCTGCAGGCGATTTCGCATGCGACCGCAAAGGCCGCAATGTTCATGGGGGCCGGGCTGATCTATGCGACCCTTGGCCACGATCGTATCGCCGACCTGCAGGGGGTTGGGCGCCAGTTGCCGATGACCATGCTCGCCTTCGCACTTGCCGGCGCCTCCCTGATCGGCTTGCCGCCCGCCGGTGGCTTCCTCGCCAAATGGCTGCTGCTGACGGCGGCCCTGACCACCGGGCAGTGGTGGTGGGCGGCGACGATGCTGATCGGCGGTCTCCTGACCAGTTGCTATGTGTTCATTGTGCTGGTTCGGGCGATGGCTGCGGTCGACCCGCCGCTAACCCCGAAAATGCCGGTGCCACGCTGTCGCGAGGCGGTGGTCCTGGCGCTCGCAGGTGTGTCCTTCCTGCTGGGGCTTGCGGCGTTTCTGCCGGTCGACGTGGTCCAGATCGGCCGGCAGGGTCTGCTTCCGGTGGGTTGGCCATGAGCCATAGCGCTTTGCTGCTCGGCACTGCCGTCGGTCTGCCACTCGCGCTGCTGATCGCCTGTTCGCTGCGCCGCGTCCGCGAGAACCTGTTGCCGATCCTGCCGTATGTACCCCTGCCCGCGCTGGCAACTGCGCTGCTGGCTGTCGATGGTGCGCCACTGGTGCTCGGCAACGAGCGACTGCCGCTGGCGTTCGCGCTCGACCTGCCAGGTGCGATCCTGCTTGGCGTCGCCGCACTACTGTGGATCGCCGGCGGCAGGTACGCGGCGACCGAGATGCGCTCCCGGCCGGATTCCGGTCGCTTCGTCGTGTGCTGGCTGATGACGCTCGCCGGTTGCATGGGCGTCTATCTCGCAGCTGACATGGTGAGCTTTTACGGACTTCTGGCGCTGTTGAGCGTCGGTGCAAGCTGCCTCATTATCCAGGACGGCACGCCGCGCGCCCGGCGCGCCGCTGCCGTCTACCTGGGCCTCGCCCTCCTCGCGGAAGCCTTCATGCTGCTGGGCTTCGTGCTGCTGGCTGCGATTACCCCAGACAACAGCCTGTGGATAAACGACGCGGCAGCGGCGCTGGTTGACTCGCCGTGGCGCAATGCCATTCTTGCCTTGCTGGTCATCGGTTTCGGGATGAAGGCGGGGCTGGTGCCGGCGCATTTCTTCATGCCCCTGGCCTATGGCTCCGCCCTGATACCAGTGGCGGCGGTGGTCAGCGGCGCGGTCATCAAGGCAAGCATCCTCGGGCTGATCCGCTTTCTGCCTTACGGAATTGCGCTTCCGGACTGGGGCATGGCGCTCGCCGTCATCGGCTTGTTCGGCGCCTTGTACGGCGTTGTCGTTGGTATCACACAAACGCATCCGAAGACCGTGCTCGCCTATTCCAGCGTCAGTCAGATGGGGTTCATCGTCGCCATCATCGGTATGGGGATAGCTGGCGCCGACGCTGGGGCACGGTTGGTAGCGGCTTTCTACGCGGCAAATCACGTATTGGTCAAAGGTTCGCTGTTTCTCGCCGTCGGTGTGATCGCTGCGACCGGCCAGCGGCGACTGTGGCCGACGTTGGCGCTTGTGGCGGTACTGGCTCTGGGGCTCGGCGGCTTGCCGCTCACCGGCGGCGCCCTGGCGAAATCCGTGGCCAAGGAGACGATGGGCGATGGTCTGGCAAGTACCGTGGCCACCGTCTCGTCCATCGCCAGCACGCTATTGATGCTGCATTTCCTGCGCCGCCTCGGGAAAAGCGCTGCGAGCGCACCTGAGGCGCGGGCGCCGGCGGGAATGGCGGTTCCGTGGCTGCTGATGGCGATGGCCTCGATTGTCATCCCGTGGGCGCTGTATCTCGCCGCTCCCGGGCGCACCCTGCCCGATGCCCTGGCCCCATATGCGTTGTGGTCGGCGCTGTGGCCGATTCCCGTAGGGACGCTGCTCGCCATCGGGCTCGCCCGCCGGGGGCCGCGCTTGCCGCAGATACCCGAGGGTGATGTCTCGGCGGTTGCGCTGGAATTCGCCACGCGCAATGCATTTGCCGCCGGCAAGCGGTTCTGGCAGTTGGACGCAGCCTTGCGCCGGTGGCCGCTGGCCGCCATGTCGCTGCTGTTCCTTGCGCTCCTCTTCGCCGCCGCGATCGCTGCCCCCTGATATTGCGCTCGTCGATGCGGCGATCGATCCGCTGGTCGCGCACCGGCAGCATGATGACCTCCGGACTGTTCCTTTTGAACGTCATTTCAGCAGCCCGTGGTAGTGGTATGCTTGTTTCGTACGCAGCCTGACCGAGCGCTCGATGCCCATCACGATCAACCTGAAAAGTGCCGTGTTTGCCGTCTCGGACGCCCTCGATCTGGTCGGCGTCAGCGATTTCCAGCACGGCAAGCGCGTCGCCATGATCGCCCGCGAGACGGCCCTGCTGCTCGGCCTGCCCGAAGCGCGCCTGGAGAATCTTGTCTTCGCCGGGCTGTTGCATGATATGGGAGTTTCGTCCACCGCCGAGCACCGCCGGCTTGTCTCGGACGACCCTGACGTGGACAGGCACGCGCACTGCGAGCGCGCCTTCCAACTCATGCAGCCGTTCGCCCACCTCTCGCTGCTGGCCAACGCCGTCCGCCACCACCACACGCCGTGGACCGAACTGCCGGTCGGCCTCGCCGAGGCCGACGCCATCGACAGCAACCTGCTCCTTCTGGGCGACCGGGTGGATACGCTGCTGCTGCGGCATGGTCTGGAAAACCCGCTGTTCCACAGCACGGACATCCGCGGCGAGATTTCCGCGCTGTCGGGCAACGTGCTGCTGCCGGATGTGGTCGACGCTTTCCTCGCGGCGTCCTCGCGCGAGGCGTTCTGGATTTCGCTGGTGCCGCGCCACGTCCAGACCTACCTGAACGACCTTGAGTTGCCTCTGTGGGGTGTCACCATCGAATTCCCGCAGTTCCGCCATGTGGCGCGGCTGATCTCCAGCATCGTCGATGCCAAGAGTCACTTCACCGCTTCGCACTCGCTCGGGGTCGCGCAACTCTCACACTACCTCGGTGAACGCATGGGGTTCGCGCCGGATTCGCTGGCCAAGATGGAAATCGCCGGATTGATGCACGACATCGGCAAGCTCTGTGTACCGGACGAAATCGTCGAAAAGCCCGCGCGCCTGACGGTTGCCGAGTTCTCGGTCATGGAGCGGCACAGCTTCGAGACCTACCAGATCCTGCGCCATGTCCCCGGACTGGAGACAGTTGCCGAGTGGGCAGCCTTTCACCACGAAGCGCTCAATGGCCACGGCTACCCTTTTCGCCGCTCGGCGGCGACCCTGGCACCGGAAGCGCGCATTGTCGCCGTCGCCGACGTCTTCCAGGCGCTGGCGCAGGTGCGCCCCTACCGCGGCGCGCAGCGGCTCGACGAAATTTCGCGCACCCTGGGGGAATTCGCCGGCAAGGGAATTCTCGACCCAGACATCGTCGCCCTCGCCCGTGATGACCTCGACAGCAGCTTGCGCGCAGCGACGCAGACAATCTGACTGTCACCGATGACTGCCCAGGGCCTGGCCTTCGTCGACCTCGAAACCACCGGGGCCACCGCCACCAGCGACCGCATCACCGAAATCGGCATCATCGAAGTGGATGAGGACGGTTCGGTGCGCGAGTGGCAGCAACTGGTCAACCCCGGCACCCGCATCCCGCCGTTCATCGAGCAGCTGACCGGGATCAGCAACGAACTGGTGGCCGATGCGCCGGCCTTCGCCGATGTTGCCGACGAAACCCTGCGCCGGCTGGAGGGCCGGCTCTTCATCGCCCACAACGCGCGTTTCGATTACGGCTTCCTGAAGAACGAGTTCAGGCGCATCGGCGTCGCCTTCCGGGCGCCGGTGCTATGCACGGTCAAGCTGTCGCGCAGCCTGTTTCCGGAACACAAGCGGCACAATCTGGATTCGCTGATCGAGCGCCACCATCTGGCAGTCGGCGCTCGCCACCGGGCGCTGGCCGATGCGCAACTGATCCGCCAATTTTGGCAAAAAATCCACGTCGACCGCGACAGCGACGAAATCGACGCCGCGCTCAAGGCGCAGAACGCCCGCCCCAGCCTGCCGCCGCATCTCGACGCGGGGATCGTCGACGAGCTGCCCGACACCCCCGGCGTCTATCTCTTCTATGCCGACAACGATCTACCGCTCTATGTCGGCAAGGCGAGGGACATTCGCCAGCGGGTGCTCTCGCACTTTTCGGCCGACCACAGTTCCGCCAGGGAAATGAACCTGGCCCAGCAGGTCAGGCGCATCGACTGGATCGAAACCGCCGGCGAGATCGGCGCCCTGCTCAAGGAAGCCGCGCTGGTCAAGCAACTGCAGCCCAGCCACAACCGTCAATTGCGCCGGAACGATGACATCTGTACGTGGACACTGGTCGACCATGGCGAAAGCTGGCTGCGCCCGGAACTCGTCCTGGCGAGCAGTCTCGACTTCGCAAGTGGCGCCTCGTGCTACGGCCTGTTCAAGAGCGCCAGGGAAGCCGGCGAAGTCCTGCGCGCCCTGGTCGCCGAGCACAAGCTGTGCGACGTGCTGCTCGGTCTGGAAAAGACCGCCCCCGACAAACCCTGCTTCGGCTACCAGATCCACCGCTGCCGTGGTGCCTGCATCGGCAACGAGCCATTTGCCAAGCATACCCTGCGCCTGGTCGCTGCGCTGGCCCGGCTCAAGCTCGTTTCCTGGCCCTTCGCTGGTCCGGCGCTGATCCGCGAAGGCGACGACGCCCACCTGATCGACGGCTGGCGCTACCTCGGGACCGCCCGATCGGACGAGGAACTCCACGCCCTGCGCGCTGCCGGCCGCCCACAGTTCGACCGCGACACCTACAGGATCCTGACCAAGTACATGGCGAAGATGATTCCCCTGCCGTGACCTCCAGCCGGCACTGACAAAGCGGCCAGGCAAGTCCCCGTCGCCCGAGCACGGCTGTCGGTATCTTCAGGGCGAGGCCGCCGCCCTTGCAGCGACGAATGGCAAGCTTGCCGCCGCGCATGGGGCAAATCTTCCTGCCTATGATGCCCCCATGCCAGCCCCTGCCCGAACGCTTTACCTGATCTGTTACGACGTCGCCAACCCGAGGCGGCTCAATCGCATTTTTCGGTTCCTGCGCGGATACCGGGTTGGCGGTCAGAAATCGTTTTTCGAGTGCTGGCTAACTCCCGCAGAACTGCGCGACGTACAGGTCGGGCTGACCCTGCGCATGAATCTTGCCGAGGACCGCGCCCATCTGTTCCAGCTCGATCCCCGTCAACAATCCACCTGCCTTGGGGCGGCCATGCCGCCGCATCAGGGCGCCTTCATGATTCTCTGAATCGCGGCCCGCGACCATGACCAGCCTCTACGTCGACCGTAGAAATGTCGAACTCAAAGCCGATGGCGAAGCGCTCGTCTTCATCGAAAACGGCGAACGTGTCGGCACCGTGCCGCTCCAGCCGCTCTCCCGCGTCTTTCTGCGCGGCGACATCAAGCTGAGCGCCAGCCTCCTGGGAAAGCTCGGCGAACACGACATCGGCGTCATCGTCCTTTCCGGCCGCAAGAGCACACCCAGCCTGCTCCTCGGCTGCCCGCACAACGATGCCGCGCGACGGATCGCCCAATATCGCCTCTCGCTCGACAGCGACTATTGCCTCAAGTTTTCCCGGGCCATCGTCGCCGCGAAACTCTCAGGACAACTCGACCTGATCCGTGAACGCCGCGCCAACGACCCCATGCACCGCTACCCGCTCGGCGTCTGTGAAAGGCGAATCGCCGGCATGCTCGCTCAGGTGGATGCCCAGCAAAGTATTGCCACGTTGCGCGGCCTCGAAGGTGCCTCCGCCGCCGCCTATTTCGAAGCCCTCGCCGAAATCGTCCCGGCCGGCCTGAACTTTCACGGGCGCAACCGCCAGCCGCCGCGCGACCCGCTCAACGCCGTTCTGTCGCTCACCTACACGCTGTTGCATGCCGAAGCCGCGCTTGCCCTTTACGGCGCCGGACTAGATCCGTTCATCGGGTTCTATCATTGCCTCGACTTTGGCCGCGAATCGCTCGCCTGCGATGTCATGGAAGCGCTGCGCCCGCAGGCCGACCGCTTTGCATTGATGCTGTTCCGCGAAGGCACGCTCGCCAGCGACCACTTCGCCAATACCGAAAGCGGCTGCCTGCTGGGCAAGGCCGGCCGAGGTCGCTACTACGCGGCCTATGAAACGCGGGCCGAATACTTCCGCCGCGAACTGGAGCAAACCGTGCGCGACATTGCGCACGCCGTCGCCCCCGACCCTGCGCCCGTCCGCACGGAAGGCGCATGAGCCGCGCCTGGATCATCGGCTACGACATCACCGACCCGCGGCGCCTCAACCGGGTGCATCGGGCCATGCTCAATCGCGCCACGCCGATCGAATACAGCATCTTCCTGTTCATCGGCAACGAACGCCAGGTCGCCGAATGTCTTGCCACGGTCGACACGCTGATCGACGGCAAAACCGACGACGTGCGCTGCTACCCGTTGCCCTCCCGCGGGCTGCAGGAACGCATCGGCCGCGCCACGCTGCCCGAAGGCATTCAATGGACCGGTCTGCCGGCAGCGCTCGCCTGCTGATTCGTCAACAACGAGGCATAATCCATCCATGCACTCCAAACGCATCCTGCTGGCGGTTACCGGCCTCTCACCGCAGATCGTTACCGAAACCCTCTATGCACTGTGCGTTGCGCAAGACCCCACCTGGGTTCCCGATGAAATCCATCTCGTCACCAGCCAGGAAGGCGCCGAACGCGCCCGGCTTTCCCTGCTCGACCCCATCGCCGGCCAGTTCCATGCGTTCTGTCGCGACTACCCGCAGGCTGCCGGCATCGCCTTCACCCCTGCGCACATTCACACGATTGCCGATCGCAACGGGAGCCCGCTCTCAGACATCCGCACACCAGAAGACAATGCACAGGCGGCGGATACGATTCATGCCCTGGTTCGCGAGTTGACCGCCGAACCCGCCAGCGAACTCCACGTCTCGATTGCCGGTGGCCGCAAGACCATGGGCTTCTACCTCGGTTACTGTCTCTCGCTCGCCGCCCGGCCCCAGGACAAGCTCTCGCACGTCCTTGTCTCCGACCCCTTCGAGTCGCTGCCCGATTTCTATTACCCGCCTGCCGTGCCCTGCCTGCTACACACCCGCGACGGCCGCCCCATCCATACCGCCGACGCCCGCGTCATGCTTGCCGAAATCCCGTTTGTCCGTCTTCGCCCCCTGCTGTCTGCTGCCGCACTGGCCACACGCCAAAGCTTCTCCGAGGCCGTGGCCGCCACCCAGGCGCACCTTGAAAGGCCCATGCTGCGCATCGACCTGGCCCGTCGCCAACTGACCTGTGGCCGATCGGCGGTGAGCCTTTCGCCACAACTCCTTGCCTGGTACGCCTGGTTCGCCCGGCGCGCGCAACATCGCCAGGCGCCCGTTCGTCACACCGACGCCGACCCACGCGAGTTTCTCTCGCTCTACGCGCAATTGGTGGGCATTGACGCGGTCGACTACGAAAACACGCGCGAAATGCTTGAAGAATGCGAAGGGTTCAGCAAGGAATTTTTCGAGCAAAAATGCGCCAAGCTCAACCGCGTCCTGAAAAACACCCTCGGCCTGGTCGCGGCACCCTACCTGATCGCCAGCATCGGCCAACGCCCGCTGACCCGCTACGGCCTGCGCTTGCAGCCCGACGAGGTCGTCTGGGAATGAAGACGGCAAGCTTGCCGGACGATGACAGGCGGGAAACTGGGGTATCGTTACGCCTTCATCAGGACAACAAAATGAACGATAAAAACACTCTTCTCGACAGCTCCTGCCGCATTGCTTTCGCTGCCTTGATGCACGACTTGGGGAAATTTGCCGAGAGAGCCCATCTGAACGATGTCGACCGCGAACGGCTAGATGCGCATCTCACCCAATACTGCCCTTTCAGGGAGGGGCGCTATCACAGTCATCGCCATGCCGCCTGGACGGCCTTGATGCTCGACAGGGTCGAGCAAGTCGCCCCCGATCTGATTCAAGGCGACGCCAGCCCGTTTGCCAGCCGACAAGGCGCAACGGAAATTACCGATTCGCTGATCAACGCATCCGCGATGCATCACAAGCCGCAGACTTTCCTGCAATGGATCATTGCCACTGCCGACCGCGTCGCCTCTGGCTTCGAGCGCGAAGAATTCGAGCGCTACAATCAGGGCGAAGACAAGACCGACACCGGGCGCAACCATTACCAGGCACGGCAACTGACCCTGTTCGAGCAGATCCGCCTCGACGAAAAAGCCGGCGAGCCAGTGTCACCCGCCAATCTGCGGTGGCGTTACCCGCTCAAGGCCCTGTCGCCGGAAAGTCTCTTCCCGGTCAACCGCCTCGGCTACGAACCTGAAGAAAATGCGCCTGGCCAAGCCGAGTATCGCGCTTTGTGGGAAGCATTTCTTGAACAACTTGCGGCCATTCCCCGCTCGCATCGGCAGCAATGGCCGCTCTGGCTGGACCATTTCGATACCGCTTGGCAGACATTCACCCATGCCATTCCATCGGCAACCGCGTTCGGCGTCAGGCCGGATGTTTCCCTCTACGACCACAGCAAGACGACGGCCGCGCTGGCCACCGCGCTGTGGCGCTGGCACGAGGCGCAAGGAACGACCGACGACACGGTGGCCAGTGCCCTGAAAGACCGAAGTGATTGGGATGAGAAGAAGTTCCTGCTGGTTCAAGGTGATTTTTTCGGCATTCAGGATTTCATCTTTTCCGATGGCGCCGAAACCAACAAATCAGCCGCCCGGTTGCTGCGCGGACGTTCCTTCCAGGTCTCGTTATTTACGGAACTCGCCGCCCTGAAGATTCTGGAAGTCTGCGAACTGCCGCCAACCTCACAGATCATCAATGCTGCCGGAAAATTTCTGATCGTAGCCCCCAACACGTCATCGATTCGCATCAAGCTCAGCGCCATCCGCCAGGAATTGAATGACTGGTTTCTGGAACATGGCTTTGGCTTGGCCGGCCTTGGTCTGGTCGGCAAAAGCGCCAGTTGTGACGACTTTTTGAAAGGCCGTTTTGGCGGGCTCGTCAATGCGCTATTTGCCGATCTCGAACGCGCCAAACTGAAGCGCTTCGACCTGACGGAAAACGCTCCAACCGTTTTCCCCGTTGTCTATCCCGATGGCGTCTGCCGCTACAACCACCGCTTGCCGGCCGATGTCAAAGGCTCCGCCGCACTATCGCGTGACCAGATCAAGCTCGGTACCCAACTGGCCCACCAGGATCGCCTGTTGATCGTTCGTGATGAAGCGGAATTACGCGCCAGCAGCGTGATTGCTCTGGAGACTCCGATCTTCGGCTACCGCATCGCCTTCACCGGCGACGAGGAAGTTACTGGCAAGTTTGCCGACCTCGCGCAATCAGGCCAACTGCTCCGCTGCTGGGATTTCAGCCTGCCGGAAAACCTGACCGATCTGCTCTGGCACGGCTACGCCCGTCGCTACATCAATGCCTACGTGCCCCGCTTCGACGACGCCGATGGCTGGTCCGGCGACAAATATGGCCGCTGGGAGAGCGAGGTCGATTTCGATGCGGCCATCAGCCGGGGCAAGACCTTCAACCACCTGGCTTGCGAAGACAGAACACCCCGTCGCGAGCGTGGGGGCTGGCAAGGCCAAACCGCCCTGATGACGCTCAAGGGCGACGTCGATGACCTCGGCCTCATTTTCCAGCGAGGCTTGGCGCAACCGACCTTTGCCAAGATGGCAGCCCTCTCGCGCCAGATGAACGCCTTCTTTGCCATCTGGCTGCCCGCCTACTGCGCCACTCATTACCCGAACACCTACACCGTCTTTGCCGGTGGTGATGATTTCTTCCTGATCGGCCCCTGGCGCAGCACACAAAAATTGGCTGGCGACATGGCCGCCAACTTCAAGACCTTTGTCGCTGAAAACCCGGATATCCACTTCTCGGCCGGCATGGTCATGAGCAAGCCGGGGCATCCCATACATACCCTGACCGCACAAGCCGAGGAAGCCCTGGAAGCCGCCAAGGGGAGCGGCAAGAATGCGCTCAGCCTGTTTGGTGAAATTGTCCGCTGGAGAGAATGGGCAACGATCGGCGCCATCGAAAGCGAACTTGAACAACTGAACGACGATTACGGCCTGTCCAGCGGTTACATCTATGGCCTGCTCCAGTTGATTGATCTGGCCAGCGACAAAAGCAATCCCGAAGCGCCGATGTGGCGCAGCCGCTTTGTTTACCGGACCCGGCGCTATGTGGTCGATAGACTCAAACCGGAGCAGCGCAACATCGCACAAACCCGTCTGGCCGCCACCCTCGGCGAACGCGGCATCGGCCAACTCGGCTGCCGTTTCCGCATCCCCCTTTTCAACTTCTTCTATCGTCAGCGATAAGCGAGGCAGAACAATGAACTACGGACAATCCCGCTCAGGCGGTAGTTACGAACGCAACAGCCACCCGCCGGCACCGACCATTGACGTCAGTGACGTCCGTCTTGGTGAAGCCATGCCGGAACTGTTGTTTGCCGATATTGCCCAGAAAAAGGCTCAGGTCGTCGCCGAGGCTGGCAAATTGGCAAGAGGGAAAAACAAATCCACCCAGCTACGCAAGTTCTACGACGAACTCGTGATGTGGCATGAAAAAGTCGCCTTCAAGCAAGGTGCCGACAAAAGGCTAGCCAAGTACAAGGACCTCGCGCCATTCGTCAAGATGATGAAAGCCAAGGTGGCCTATGCCAGGGGACGCGATCACGTCGACGAATGCTTTGAAAAGCTCTTCGCCCATGTCATCGGCCAGATCAGCAGCCCCGAAACCCTCAAACACGCCAAGCTGTTCATGGAAGCCTTCATGGGCTTCTACAAGGCCGAGGAAAAACAATAGTGCCCACTGTGCTCCGGCTACTCGGCTGGCGCTTCCATTTTTACTCCGACGAGGGTGCCGAGCCAGCGCACATCCACGTCGACACGGGGGACGGAGAATGCAAGTTCTGGCTCTCTCCGGTACGCCTCGCCCGTTCCGAGCGCGTCAAACCGGCTGACTTGCGGCGGATAGAAGCCGCCACCATCGAACATGAAGCATATTTCCTGGAGAAATGGCATGAATACTTCCGCCCTTGAAATCGACCCGCGCGCCCTGCGCGTCTGGGTCGAGCAAAGAATGGTTTTTGTGGAACTCACCGACGGCCGGTGCATCGGTTTTCCGGCCACGCGCTTCCGGCTGCTCGCCTCCGCCAGCGACGAGCAACTGGCGCGGGTAGCGCTGCGCCTCGATGGCGCCGCCCTGCGCTGGGAAGAAATCGACGAAGACATTACCGTGCGCGGCGTCGTCGAAGGCCACTTTCAACTGCCGCTCCCTCCTGAACAACTTGCTGCCTGAACTGGACAATCATCATGCAACTCACCGCCATCAACACCATCGAAGCGACGCTCGAACTCGTCACCGGCCTGCGCATTGGCGCTGGCGATGCCGAAATGCACATCGGCGGCGTCGACAACACCGTCGTCAAACATCCGCTGACCCAGGCGCCCTACATTCCCGGCTCCAGCCTCAAGGGCAAGATGCGCAGCCTGCTTGAATGGCGTAGCGGTGCGGTTCGTGAAGCGCCGCTCGACAAGCAAGCCCATGACCAAAGCAGCGGAGCGGTGCAAGCCGAAGTCAAACGCATCCTGCAACTATTCGGTGTCGGTGGTGGCGAACTCAAGGACGCCGCCGATTTTGCCGCCGAACTTGGCCCAACCCACCTTTCCTTCTGGGATTGCGCCCTCTGCCCGGCATGGGAGCAACAAGTCCGCGAAAACAACCAGATGCTTACCGAAGTCAAAAGCGAAAACCGCATCAACCGCATTTCCGGCGTCGCCGAACACCCGCGCAACACCGAGCGCGTTTCTTCCGGCGCCCGCTTCATCTTCCGCCTCTCGGTCAAGCAACTCAGCGGTGACGGCGATGGGCTGCTCGACACCGTGCTGCAAGGCATGAAGCTGATCGAGCACGACAGCCTGGGCGGATCAGGTTCGCGCGGTTACGGCAAGGTCCGCTTCGCCGACATCAAGATCAATGGCCAGGATGCCACGGACCGTTTTGCGGCAACCCAAGCCTTCCCCGGCCAATCTCGCTAGGCAAGCATGCAAACCTACCGACTCACGTTGCAACCCGCCACCGCCTTCGGCACGCCGCTGGCTGGCGACACCTTGTTCGGGCAGCTGTGCTGGGCCTTGCGGCATCGGCTGGGGAATGAGCGGCTGAATGAACTGCTTGCCGGTTATACGCAGGGTCAGCCTTTTGCCGTCGTCTCCAACGCCTTCCCGCAAGGCTTCCTGCCGTTGCCCAACTTGCCTTCGGCTTTCTGGCAGAAATCTGCGGTCGACCGCAAGATTCTCAAGAAAAGGTGCTGGGTCGCCATCGAAGACATCAGCGCTCCGCTCGGTTCCTGGCAAGGCGTGGCCAAGAGCGACAGTGAAGCTGCAAAAAGCATCTGTTGCCCGGAACCAAAGAATGGTGAGAAAGTAGCTGCGGTAAATCTGCACAGCGAACATGCCCAGCCCCACAACAGCATCAACCGTCGGACCGGTACCACCGGCGAAGGACAGTTCGCCCCCTACACCCAGCCGCAAACCTGGTTTCACCCCGACATCGCTTTCGACGTCTACATCGTGGTCGACGAACAGCGGCTGGCACTGACCGAACTGCTGGCCGCGCTCTGCGCCATTGGCGAAACCGGGTATGGCCGTGATGCCAGTATTGGCCTGGGAAAATTCCGCCTCCTCGGCGAAGTGCAACCCGATCCCTTGGCCAGCGACGGACAGGAAGAACCCAACGCCTGGCTGACGCTCGGCCCCTGCGCCCCCCAGGGACTTGGCTATTGCAAGGAACGCAGCTACTACCAGCCGCTGACCCGCTTTGGCCGGCATGGCGACATCGCCGTCCATACCGGCAACCCGTTCAAGCGTCCCATCCTGCTCGCCCGCGGCGGCAGCGTGTTCTCGCCGGAGAGGCTTGCCCCGAATTGCCGCTTCATCGGACAAGGCATCGGGGAAATCTCCACCGCTCATCCCGAAACCGTGGCCCAGGGCTACGCGCCCGTTCTCGCCATTCGCCTTCCGGAAGCCTCGGTATGAAGTTCCTCCGCAATGCAACCCTGGCGCTGACCCCGCTTTCACCCATCCACATTGGCTGCGGCGAAGACTTCGAGCCAACCAGTTACGTCATCGAAGACGGCATTCTCTACGGCTTCGACCCGAGCCGCGCCGTGCTGCCGGAAAAGCTCGCCAAACGCCTCGGCGAACTTGGCGACAAGGCGGATTTACTCGGCATCCAGCGCTTCTTCCGCGACCACCGCAGCCACTTCATGCCGCACGCCGACGCGCTGATCCCGGTCGCCGCCGGGCTTGCCGCCGACTACGAAAGACAGGTCGGGCAGGTTGCCAACCGCGAAAGCAACGGCAACCGGGTGTTCAATCAGCTATTTGTCGAGCGTGCCAGCCACACCGGCAAACAGGCTTACATTCCCGGCAGCAGCCTGAAGGGCGCACTGCGCACGGCCATGCTCGACGGCATCAACCGGGGGCAACGGATTACCGATCCGGACGAACGACGCAATTCCGCTCGTCTTGAAACGCGCTTGTTGCAAGGTGACTTCGCCACCAGCCCCTTGCGCCTTCTGAAAGCAGGCGACCTCATGCCCACCGGCGAAGTTGACCGGCAAGTGCTTTACGCGGTCAACCGCAAAAAAGACTGTGTTCTGGATCGGCAAGGCCAGGAACGCCAGCCTCGCGGCATCGCTGCCCGCAAGGAATGCATCGCGCCCGGTCAATTTCGGGCGCTGCAGAGCCTGCTCACCGTGCACGATCTTGGCGCACTTGAAGCCAACGAAAAATCGATACCGGCTGAAGGTCTTCGCCCTACCAATCTCGCCAGGATTGCCGGCGACTGCAATCGCTACCACCTGCCCCGTCTGCTTGCAGACATCCGCCAACTTGACCAGCGCGGCATGCTCAACCCCGCCTGGAAAAGGAGCATCGAAACCCTGCTCGCCGGTGAACTCAAAGCTTTGCTCGACAGTGGACGCGCCATGCTCATCCGCCTTGGCCGCTACGGCGGCGCCGAAAGCAAGACGCTCTCCGGCGATGGCGTCGCACAGATCAAGATCATGGAAGGCAAAGGACCAGATGGAAGACAGCGCTCATCCTTCCAAAGCACCACCAAGACCTTCTGGCTTGCCGCCGAAAACGCCAACGATCAGAAACACCTGATTCCCTTCGGCTGGGCACTGGTCGAGATCGACCCGCAAGCCGATCTGCCACAACTACGCGCCTGGTGCGAACAACAAGCCCAAGCCCGCCCCGATATGGGCACCGTGCGCGCCCGCTTCGCGGAAGCCCAGGCCGCCGCCGAAGCGGAGAAGATCCGGCAACGTACCGAACAAGCGGCAATCCAGCAGGCCGAACTGGCACGTCAGGCCGCCGAAACCGAGCGCATCCGGCGTCAGGCCAGCCTGAGCCAGGCCATGCGCGAGATCGAAGCGTTCATCGAACACTTCACCAAACGCGCCGAACAACTCGCCGGCCGCAAGGAAAGGCCCAACGGCGCCGATCACCAGAAAGCCGGCGCCCTCGCCAGGACCGCCCTGGAAGCCAGCGACTGGTCGCAGGAAGAAAGGACCGCCGCGGCGGATGCCATCGAAACCTGGCTACCCAAGGTTGTCGCGGTCGACATCAAGGATGTGCGCAAGAAGCTCAAGCTGGGAATGCTCAGGGGAAACCCGTGACCACCTGGTTCATCACCCGCCACCCCGGCGCCCGGCAATGGGCGCGGGAGCGAGGCTTGCGCATCGACCACCACTGCACCCATCTCGACCCGGCGCTGATCGAAGCCGGCGACACGGTCATCGGCTCGCTGCCCGTGCATCTCGCTGCCGCAGTTTGCCAACGCGGCGCCCGCTACCTTAACCTTTCCCTCGATCTGCCGGCGCACAAACGGGGGCGCGAACTAACGGTTGCCGACCTTGCCGCCTGTAACGCCCGGCTGGAGGCGTTCACGGTCAACCCTCAATACACCGAAGAAATCGCGCCATGAGCACACTCATCACTTTTCTTGGCAAAGGCAAGGCGAATTCTGGGGGCTACAGCAAGGCCCGCTATCGCTTTGCCGACGGACAGGAACGCGAAACCTCCTATTTTGGCCTCGTCCTGGCCGACGTGGAAAATGCCGCAACCGTGCGCATCCTGGGCACCTCTGGCAGCATGTGGGATGCCCTGATTCTCGAACGAGGCGACACCCATGGCCAGGACGATGTCTGGGATCGACTCGCTGCCGCAGTGGCGGCCGACCGGGTCGACCAGCCATTGCTCGATGCCGTCGAGCGCATGCTGAATCAGAACGATCAACGGAAATTCGAGTTGCGCCTGATCCCTTATGGCGTCAAGGACAATGAACAGGTAGCCATTCTCCTCGCCATCACCAGGGATCTGCCGACCGACCAGGGCATCATTCTGGACGTGACGCACGCGCTGCGCCACCTGCCGATGCTCGGACTGCTCTCCGTGTTCTATCTCCGGGCGGCCACCAACATCCGCATTGATGCCATCTATTACGGCGCGCTGGAACAAACCCAGAACAACCAGACGCCCGTACTCAGGCTCGATGGCTTGCTCAAATTGTACGAGTGGATTCGTGCGCTTGAAAACTTCAACAAGGATGGCGATTACGGCGCCTTTCAATCGCTCTTCAACAACGAGAAACTTCCCGGCGATTTGCTGGCTGAAGCCGCCTTCCTCGAGCGCGTCGCCAACGCCTCGCTCGGTAGCCAGAAGCTGAACAGCGCCATGCAGAAAATTAATGACGGCCCGGCACTGAGCGCCGCCGGCAAGCTGTTCCTGCCGCTACTCAACCAGCGCACCGAATGGCGCAAAGGCAGGGATCGCGCGGACCGCGAACGGCGACTGGCGCTCGACTACCTCGGCCGCGCCGACTACCTGCGCGCCGCACAGTTTGGTTATGAGTCCTTCATCTCGGCAGAGACTCGGGGTGACCTCAACGAGTACGACGCCCGCAAGGAAGCGGATACTCACCTGAGCGAAAAGGCCAAGGCGCGGCCCAAGGAGTCACCGGAAAATTTCTCGACCCTGAAAAACCTGCGCAATGCCCTTGCCCACGGCACCATGGACAGCGGCCAAGGCAGGAGCGCCGCGTTCATCAAGAAACTCACCGGCGACGAAAGCGCATTGCGCAAGTGGCTGGAAAAAGCCCTGCGGCAAACCTGACCATGCTCCCCCTTGCCCGCTACCGCTTCCACCTGCGCGCCACAACGCCCCTGAACCTGCCCGAATGGCCCGGTTCCGTCCTGCGTGGCGTTTTCGGCCACGCGCTGCGCAAACTTGCCTGCATGACGCGGCAAAAGGATTGCCAGGGTTGCCCGCTGCATGGCACCTGCCCCTACCCGGCCATATTTGCCCCGCCGCCGGTCGCCCATCGACTGCAACACTTCAGCCAGCCGCCCGCTCCCTACGTCATCGAGCCTACCGGCTGGGGCGCGCGCCGCCTGGCCGCTGGCGAAAGCCATTGCTTCGACATGGTACTGGTTGGCCGCGCCCTGCGCGAACTGCCCCTCATCGCCATCGCCTGGCGGCACGCCCTGCAAAGCGGCGTCGGCCCCGGCGACGGCCGGGCTGAACTGACCGCGATCGGCCAGATTGCCCTCGACGGCGCCGAACACACCGTCTACACCCCGGAATCCGGCAGTTTCCGGGAACATGACACCGCCGGCCCCCGACCCCCCGTCACCGTCGACCGCATCACCCTTGAACTGCTCAGCCCGCTCCGCCTGCAGGAAAATGGGCGGGCGCTTCCGCCCAACCGCCTAACCGCGGAAGTGCTGCTCATGGCCAGCGTCCGGCGCGCCAGCCTGATGGCCGAATTTCATGGCACGGGCGCCCCCGGCTGGAATTTTTCGGCGCTCAAGATGGCGGCTGCCGCGGTCGACAGCGAAAAACAGCTCAAATGGCAGGAATGGACGCGACGTTCCTCGCGCCAGCAGAAAATCATGCAACTCGGGGGCGTGGTCGGTCGCTGGACGCTGCGCGGCAACCTTGCCCCCTTCCTTCCTGCCCTGCATCTCGGCCAATGGCTGCACATCGGCAAGGAAACCGTTTTCGGCCTCGGACGCTACGCGCTGATACACAACCCCGCGCATTCCCCGGACGATCCGGAGCGCAGCCGCCAAGCCTCTGATTTGCAAGATGAAGTTGATATACCGCTGTAACAATCCAGCCCTGAAATAAAAGGGATTAAGACGGTTTTGTTGTTCTTGTTACGACGGAACGAGGAGGGTAACAATCCAGCCCTGAAATAAAAGGGATTAAGACTCCCCCCCTATTAGTAAGGGGGGTCCGACCCCCGGTAACAATCCAGCCCTGAAATAAAAGGGATTAAGACCCGCCCTGACCCATTCACTTGTCTCGTCACCAAGTGTAACAATCCAGCCCTGAAATAAAAGGGATTAAGACCACCGCGAGAACCTTCAAGGCCGTAGGGAATCGTAACAATCCAGCCCTGAAATAAAAGGGATTAAGACGGCATAGGCGTCAATAACATCATTTGCACTCTCGGTAACAATCTAGCCCTGAAATAAAAGGGATTAAGACTAGTGCGCTGTTGGCGATCTTTACGGTGATTTCGGGTAACAATCCAGCCCTGAAATAAAAGGGATTAAGACGCCATAAGTCCCGCAGCCTTCGTCGTTAAGATACGGTAACAATCCAGCCCTGAAATAAAAGGGATTAAGACGGCGTCGTTTGCGCTCTCGCCCTTGTACTCGCCGTAACAATCCAGCCCTGAAATAAAAGGGATTAAGACAATGGTGGCTATTGAAAGCCCCTTTCATAAAACGTAACAATCCAGCCCTGAAATATAAGAGTTGATTCAAACAGTATGCCCTTTCAGCCTTGGTCATTCCCGCGAAGGCAGGAATCCAGCCGGCGCTTGGCTCCTCGCTTTCGCGCGCGGGGTGGGTAGCTGATTCCGTTTTCAACACTTGGCTTATCATTGGCGCATCCTTGTTCCGGAACCCGATCTATGAAGCCCTACGCCATGCCGCTTCTCGCCGCCCTCGTCCTGCCCGTCAGCCTGCCCGTCACGGCCGAGGAGATCGGCTGCGCCACCACCGCGTGGAAGCTGATCGGCGCCAACCACCGGGTCTGCGTCTATGCCTACGACGACCCGAAGGTTCCCGGCGTCACCTGCCATGTCAGCCAGGCGCGCACCGGCGGCGTCAAGGGCAGTTTCGGGCTGGCCGAAGACCCGTCGCAGTTTTCACTGGCCTGCCGCCAGGTCGGGCCGATCACCCTGCCGGCCAATCTCCCGGAGGAAGATGTCGCCTTCAGCGAACACACGTCGCTGATCTTCAAGGAAACGAAAATCACCCGCTTCGTCGACCGCAAGCGCAATGTGCTGGTCTATCTGGCGATCAGCCGCAAGATCATCGAGGGTGCGCCCGCCAACGCCATCTCGACGGTGCCGATCCAGCCGTGGGGCGGCAAGTGAGCGGCAGGACGTCGCTGGGCGACATCGCGCCCTACATCACCCGTGACGGCTCGGAAATCCGCGAATTGGTGCATCCGGATGTGCACGCGTTACGCAACCAGAGCCTTGCCGAAGCCGTCGTGGCACCGGGCGCCGCCACGCTGCTGCACCGCCACGAAACCAGTGAGGAGATTTACCACGTCACCCGTGGCAGCGGCCGGATGACGCTGGGGCTGGAAACGTTTGCGATCGCAGCCGGCGACAGCATCGCCATTCCGCCCGGCACGCCCCATCGCGTCGAAAATGCCGGCGCGGATGCGCTGCACATCCTGTGCTGCTGTGCTCCGGCGTATTCGCACGACGACACGACCCTGCTCTGAGTCCTGGAACACCGCGGAAAGCGCTGGCAAATAACGTCAACGGAAAACGCCGCACTGAGCGGCGTTTTGTATCGGTGCCTTGTGCACCGCTTATCGGGTTTCCCCGTCTGGGTGCTGCCTAGTCATCCTGAGGACGTTGCATTCTCAATAATCGCTCTCCATGTGGTTAGCTATACGAAACTGCAATTCCTTTTTACGCCTAATCCGTCCGAAGCGCAACAGGCTTTTTGCACGTCGCGGTAATCAATGGTCTTTGCTACGCGCAACGATTTCCGGCCAGGCCATCCTCAGGTAGTAGCCCATCGACCACAACGTCAGAAGCGCAGCGATCCACATCAGCCAACTCCCTAGGTGCCGGCAGTCGATTCCCAGAAATTCCTCATAGTACAGGAGCATCGGAATCGCCACCATTTGCGCGACGGTCTTGATCTTTCCCAGCATCGACACCGCTACGCTCTTGGCGGCACCAATCCTGGCCATCCATTCGCGCAGTGCCGAAATGGTGATTTCACGCCCGATGATGATGGTGGCGACGATCGCATCCGTGCGTCCAAGCTGAACCAGGACGATCAGGGCCGCTGCAACCATCAGCTTGTCGGCGACCGGATCGAGAAAAGCGCCAAAGGCCGAAGTCTGGTTCAACCAGCGCGCCAGGAAACCGTCGGCCCAGTCGGTAACCGCTGCGGCAATGAACAGGGTGGTCGCCGCCACATCGCGCTCATGGCCGGTAACCCAGCCGGCGGGCAGATAATAGACCGCTATCAGCAAGGGTATGGCGACGATGCGCAGCCAGGTCAGCAGGATGGGCAGGTTGAAGGGCATGGGTTCAATGTAGGGCTGCGAATATCTCTTCGGCTTGTTTCCGGCTGATTCCGGGAACTTCGGCCAGTTGGTCCGGCGATGCTGCAAGGACACCGGCCAGGCCGCCAAAACGCGCGACCAGAGCCTTGCGGCGGGCCGCGCCGATACCTGGCAGGTCTTCGAGCTTCGAAGTCCTGCGCGCCTTGCCGCGCCGTGCCCGATGGCCGGTGATGGCAAAGCGGTGGGCTTCGTCGCGGATCTCCTGGACCAGATGCAGCGCCGGATGTTCCGCCGGCAATTGTAACGGCTCGCGGGCGTCCGGGAAAACCAGCGTTTCCAGTCCGGGCTTTCTCCCCTCGCCCTTGGCGACTCCGATCATCGCCAGTTCCCCGAGTCCGAGTTCCGTGAGCGCCGCCTGCGCACAAGCGACCTGCCCCTTGCCGCCGTCGATCAGGATCAGGTCCGGCACCATGCCTTCGCCACCCGCCACACGCTCGTAACGCCGGCTGACCACCTGACGCATGGCGGCATAGTCGTCGCCGGGCTCGATGTTGCGGATGTTGAAACGCCGGTAATCCGCTTTTTTCATGCCGTTTCCCTGGTAGACCACGCACGACGCAACAGCAGCCTCGCCCTGCGTATGGCTGATGTCGAAACATTCGATGCGCCGGATTGCGTCCGGCAGCGCCAGCACCTGCTGCAGAGCCAGCAGCCGCCGTTCCTGCTGGGCCGATGCCTGATTGCGAGCGCCGATAGCCAGTCGAGCGTTCTGAACAGCCATCTCGGCCCATGCCCGGTGCAGGACCGAACGCGCCTCGCTGACGGGCACTGCCCGCCCGGCCAGTTCGGCAAGCAACTGCCCGGCATCGCTCCCCTCTTCCCGTCCGGGCAACGGCAGCGCGATGACCCTGGCGGGTGCCGGGTGGGCCGCATAGTGCTGCCGGATGAATGCCGCGACGGCCTCGGCCGGCGAGCAGTCGCCGGCATTGGCGGGAAACTGCGGGCGGTCTCCCAGATGCCTGCCTCCCCTGACCATGGCCAGATTGACGCATAGCTGCCCGCTTTCGCGCAGGGCAACGATGATGTCGATGTCCTCGCCCTTGCTGCTGGAAACATACTGTTTTTCCTGCACCTGGCGCAGGGACTGTATCTGGTCGCGGTAGACCGCCGCCTGCTCGAACGCAAGCCTGGCCGATGCCGCTTCCATCGCCTTCGTCAGACGCCCGATGACTTCCTGTTGGCGGCCAAGAAGGAACATCGACGCCAGTTGAACGTCTGCCGCGTAGTCTTCGGTGCTGACGTGCCCGACGCACGGCCCGCTGCAACGCTTGATCTGGTAGAGCAGACAGGGGCGCGAACGATTGGCGAAAACCGAATCCTCGCAGGTGCGCAGCCGGAACATCTTCTGCAACAGATGGATGCTGTCGCGGATGGCCCATGAGGAAGGATACGGACCGAAATAATCGGCCTTGCGATCCGGATTGCCGCGAAAAAAGCCGAGCCGGGGAAACTCGTCCCTGGTAAGGACGATGTAGGGATAGGACTTGTCGTCGCGAAACAGGATGTTGTAGCGCGGAGACAGCGACTTGATCAGGTTGTTTTCGAGAAGCAGCGCTTCCGCCTCGGTGCGTGTCGCGGTCGTCTCGACCGCCGCGATCTGGCTGACCATGTGGGCGATGCGCGGACTCGGCAGGTTCTCCCGGAAGTAGGACGAAACCCGCTTCTTCAGGTTCTTCGCCTTGCCGACATAGAGTACGGCGCCATCGGCATCGAGCATCCGGTAGACACCGGGCAACTCGGTCAGCGAGGCGAGGAACTCGCGGGCGTCGAAACTCATGCCGCTTCCCGATTACCCGAGTCGCGCCCTGATGCCGGCGAAGACGGCTTCGAAGCCCTCCCGCGACAGGCGCCCCGTCCGCCAGTTGTAGCCGCTGCAGTGATAGCTGTCGACCAGCAGGCGGCCATCCGGCAAGGCATGGCTGACGTTGTGACCGAACACGTGACTCGCCGGCTTGAGGCAGTAGGCGCGAAGCACCGCCCGATGGGCGACGGCACCGAGGACGATGATGACCTTCAGGCGCGGCATCGCCGCCAGTTCGGCCTGGAGATGGGCATTGCACTCATGGATCTCGGCGGTCGTCGGCTTGTTGGCTGGCGGCAGGCAGCGCACGGCATTGGTGATCCGGCAGTTGACCAGGCGCATCGCCGGATTGGCCCGCTTGTCCGGCCCGAGAGACGCGTCCGAGGTGGCAAAGCCGAAGCGGTGCAATGCCGGATAAAGCAATTCACCGGCTACGTCTCCGGTGAACGGACGACCGGTCCGGTTGGCCCCCCTTTCGCCAGGCGCGAGCCCGACCACGAGCACTTTCGCGTCGAGCGGGCCGAAGGCCGGGACCGGCAGCGCGTGCCAGTCCGGATCGCGCCGGCGGATGGCGGCGAGGTGTTCTGCCAGGCGCGGACAGGCAGTGCACTCCTGCGGATCTTGAAATGACGACATGACGACGATGGTAGCATGGCATCCATGCAGCTTCGTTGGGACATCTTCTGCCACGCAATCGACAATCAGGGCGATATCGGCGTCTGCTGGCGGCTCGCCCGGCAACTGGCCGCGGAGCATGGCAAGCAGGTGCGACTGTGGCTCGACGATGTGGACGGCCTGCAACCGCTGTGCCCTGCCGTCGATGGCGCAAAGGACAGGCAGCTTTGCCGGGGCGTCGAAATCCTTCGCTGGGCCGGAAACGTTGCGGTCGACCGCGTCGGTGAGGTCATTATCGAGGGCTTCGGCTGCAGGCTTCCCGAAGACTACCTGCGGGCGATGGCGCAGGCGGCGATCAGGCCTTGCTGGATCAATCTCGAATACCTCACCGCCGAGTCCTGGATTGACGGCTGTCACGGCATGCCTTCACCCCACCCCACCCTGCCGCTGACCAAATACTTCTACTTTCCGGGTTTTTCGGCCCGCACGGGCGGTCTGTTGCGCGAAAAGGGCCTGCTCGCGAGACGCGATGCCGCGGCAACGCGCCATCCCGCTCGCGAGGGCATCGATATCAGCCTGTTCTGCTACGACAACGCCCCGGTCGGTGAACTGCTCGAGGGTTTGGCTGCCTCTCCGACTCCGGTTCGCGTCCATGTCGCTGCAGGCAAGCCGCTGGCTGCCGTCAGGGCCCATTTTGCTGGAGACGGCCCGTGGCATTGCGGCGCCTTGCGCGTAATTCCGTTCGACCCTCTGCCGCTCGATGATTACGACGAGTTCCTGTGGCGCTGCGACATCAATTTCGTGCGCGGCGAAGATTCCTTTGTCCGTGCGCAATGGGCCGGCAAGGCATTTGTCTGGCAGCCCTATGTCCAGGAAGGTGGCGCCCATCTGGTCAAGCTGGGAGCCTTTCTCGAGCGCTACACGGCCGGGATGAACGATCTCGCGGCGGCTGCCGCGGTCAACCTGTTCAGGGCGTGGAATTCAACCGGCCACCTTCGCCACGCCTGGGCGGATTTTCTCGCGGCGAGGATGGAAATCACGGCACACACGCGCCGCTGGAGCCGGCGGCTTGCCGAGCGGCCCGACCTGTGCGCAGCCCTCGTCAAGTTCTGTGCCGCCAGGGTATAATTTTGTGCTTACTTTTTCGGCATTTTGGGAACTTCGAATGAAAACCGCACAGGAACTCCGCTCCGGCAACGTCATCATGGTTGGCTCCGACGCACTCGTCGTCCAGAAGACCGAGTACAGCAAATCCGGCCGCAATGCGTCGGTGGTCAAGATGAAGCTCAAGAACCTCTTGAGCGGCGCTGCGTCGGAAGCCGTCTATCGGGCCGACGACAAGTTCGAGGTCGTCGTCCTCGAAAAGAAGGCAGTGACCTATTCCTACTTCGCCGACCCGATGTATGTCTTCATGGACGCCGAGTACAACCAGTTCGAGGTTGAAGCGGAAAACATGGTCGACGCGCTCAAGTACCTCGAAGACGGTCTGGCCTGCGAGGTTGTCTTCTACAACGGCAAGGCGATTTCCGTCGAACTGCCGAACAGCGTCGTCCGCGAAGTCGTTTACACCGAACCGGCGGTCAAGGGCGACACGTCCGGAAAAGTGTTGAAGCCGGCGCGCCTGGCCACCGGTTTCGAATTGCCGGTACCGGCCTTCATCAGCATTGGCGACAAGATCGAAATCGACACCCGGACCGACGAGTACAAGAGCCGCGCCAAGTAATCAGCGGTCTGCCGCTTGCATTCGACGGGCAGCTTCGGCTGCCCGCTTTCATTTCAGTTCGTCAATTGCGCAATGGCTTCAAGCGCCGCGCGATAGCGCGGTTCGGACTGCAGCGCCTGCCAGTCCATCGCCGTCCGCTTCGGCAACAAGGCTTCGACCCGCCTGCCTCTGGCCGGATCGACTTCGGGACGCCAGCCTGCCAACACCTCGCCGACCGCATCCGGGGAGTTGCACACGAGCAACATGTCGCACCCGGCACGATACGCCGCATCGACGCGATCGAGCATGCCGCCGACGATTCCGGCGCCTTGCATCGACAGGTCGTCGGTGAAGACGACCCCGAAAAACTTTATGTCGTTTCTCAAATAGCCTATCCATCTATTTGAAAAAACAGCTGTATTGCAATCCATACAGTTATAGATTACGTGCGCGGCCATCACCGCATCGAGGTCGAGCCTGCGGTAGGGAAGCAGGTCGTCCTGCATTGCCTCGAGGCTGCGGTCATCGACGGGAAGTTCGACATGCGAGTCAGGAATGACATAGCCGTGCCCCGGAAAATGCTTGCCGCAACTGCCCATGCCCCCCTCGCGCAAGCCCGCCGTCAGCGCCCCGGCCAGCGCGATGACGGCATCCGGCCGGCGATGAAAGGCGCGATCGCCGATTACCCGCGACGGTCCGTAGTCGAGGTCGAGGACGGGGGTAAACGAGTAATCGACGCCGCGCGAGCGCAGTTCGGCGGCAAGTACGTAGCCCACCTGGCGGGCTGCTTCGAGCGCTCCTGCCGGGTGGCGATCCCACAATCGCCCCAGGGTAGCCATCGCTGGCAGCCTGGTGAATCCTTCGCGAAAGCGCTGCACCCTGCCCCCTTCATGATCGACGGCGATCAGGAACGGAGCGCGCAGCGCATGGATCTCGCTGGTCAGCGCTGCCAGTTGCCCGGGGTTCTCGTAGTTCCGGGAAAACAGGATGACCCCGCCAACCAGCGGGTGGCAGAGGCGCTCACGATCGAGATCGCCGAGCCGCGTGCCGGCGATGTCGATCATCAGCGGACCAAGGGCGAGTTGCTTCATGGGCGTTCCAGAATCACGCTGGCGATGGCGTAATCCGCTTCGTCGCTCAGCGAAACGTGAACCGTGAGTCCCTGGTTTTCGATCATTTCAGCCAGTTGACCGCGAAAGGCCAGTACGGGCTTGCCCAGTTCGTCGTGAACGACGGCAATGGCCGGCAGAACAGCCGGCGGGCGCACGCCGGTGCCCAGCGCCTTGCAGAACGCTTCCTTCGCCGCGAAACGCTTGGCGAGAAAGCGGCCCTTGGCGGTGGCGGCAGCCTGGGTGAATTCCGCGACTTCCTGCGGAGCGAGCAGCTTTTCCAGAACCCTTTCGCCATGCCGCTCCCACATCCCCTGCAGGCGCTTCACCGCGACGATGTCGGTGCCGATGCCGTGGATCATTCGCCTCGCTCGGCGCCTTCGCGCATCAACTGTTTCATTTCACGCACGGCGTCGCGCAGCCCGACGAATACCGCGCGGCTGACGATGGCGTGGCCGATGTGCAGTTCGCGAACCCCGGCTAGCCGGGCCACCGGCTGGACGTTGTAATAATTGAGCGCGTGGCCGGCATTGAAACGCATGCCCAGCTTGCGAACACGCTCGCCGGCCTGACGGATCTTGCCCAGTTCGCCAATCACCGCCTGCGCTTCGGCATCGCGGCCCATGGCATGGAAGGCATGGGCATACGGGCCGGTGTGAATTTCGCAGACGCGTGCGCCAATGCGAGCCGCCGCTTCGATCTGCGGAATCTCGGCATCGATGAAGACGCTGGTCATGATCCCGGCGTCGGCCAGCCGGGCGATGACATCGGCCAGACGGGCCTCCTGGGCCAGAATGTCGAGGCCGCCTTCGGTAGTCACTTCGTGACGACCTTCCGGCACCAGCATCGCCATCTCCGGCTTCAGGCCGCAGGCAATGCCGACCATTTCATCGGTCGCGGCCATTTCAAGATTCAACTTGATCTGGGTCAGGTCGCGCAAGCGGCGGACATCGGCATCCTGAATGTGACGTCGATCCTCACGCAAATGAACCGTAATGCCGTCGGCGCCACCGAGATGAGCCTCGACCGCGCCCCAAACGGGGTCAGGTTCGTAGGTAAGGCGCGCCTGGCGCAGCGTGGCGATGTGGTCGATATTGACGCCAAGTTCGATCATGGCTCCTGCAACTCCTTGAATATTTTACGTGTTTCGAGTTCCCTGCCACCCATATAGTAGGCTATTAGCATCCGCATGAGTTGCTTGGCTTCGCTGCGTGATCGCGGATCCGAAAAATCCTCGGCCGCAAGATCGAGCAAGGTCTTGCCGCTGACCACTTGGGCAGCGGCACCTGCATGCTCCAGCCGCACCGGGCCCTGTTCCATGCGGTAGGTGTAATGGGCTGCGGGAATGATTTCCCTGCCGCTGCTGTCATGAGTCAGCGTCAATCCGTAGCCGAGTTCCTGCAACAGCGCCTTCTCGAAGCAGCGCAGATTCGCCTCGCGTTCTCCAGCCCCGATATCGTCGGCCAGCCGTGAGAGCATATGTGCGTAACGCGCAAAGAGCTTCGCGTGGGCATCTTCGCGCGGCAGCAGGTGCATCAGCAACTCGTTGAGGTAATAGCCGCAGAACAGGGCCTCGCCGGCAAGCAACGGCTGGCCGCCCTGCCATTCTGCCCGCATCAGGGTCAGCACTTCACCCTTGCCGGCCCAGCCCAGTTCAAGCGGCTGGAAGGCCATCAGCAGGCCGCGAATCGCCGCCCGCGGGCGGCGCGCCCCGCGCGCCAGCAGGGCCATGCGCCCGAAATCGCGGGAAAACACTTCGACAATAAGGCTGGTTTCCCGAAACGGGTAGGTGTGCAAGACGTAGGCCGGCTGGCCATCGACTTTGCTGCGCAGGTTCATTCGTAGCCAAGGCTCTTCAGCAGGCGCTCGTCGTCGTTCCAGCCGGATTTGACCTTGACCCAGACCTCGAGATAGACCTTGCCGTCAAACAGGCGCTCCATGTCCTGGCGTGCCTCGCTGGCGATGCGCTTGAGCGACTCGCCACCCTTGCCGATGACGATGGCCTTGTGACTGTCGCGGTCGACGACGATGGCGGCGAATATCCGCCGCAGATTGCCTTCGATTTCGAACTTTTCGATTTCGACCGCCGTCGCATAGGGCAGTTCGTCGCCAACGAGGCGGAAAACCTTTTCCCGGATGTATTCGGCGGCGAGAAAGCGTTCGCTCCTGTCGGTCAGATCGTCCTCCGGGAACATCAGCCCTTCGTTAGGCAGATGCTTGCGCGCTTCGGCAAGCAATTCCCCGGTCTGGCGCCCCTTGGTTGCGCTGATCGGCACGACGGCGGCGTAATCACGCTCTGCCGAGACACGGGCGATGAACGGCAACAGCGCCATACGACCCTTCAACTGGTCGGTCTTGTTGATGACCAGAATGACCGGCCGGTCCCTGGGCAGCAACCTGACGACCGCCTGATCCCTGGCATCGTAGCGCCCGGCCTCGATGACGAAGAGCACCAGATCGACGTCGCTCAGGGTCTGCGTCACGCCGCGATTCATTGTCCGGTTCAAGGCATTGGCAAACCTTGTCTGGAAGCCCGGCGTATCGACGAACACGTATTGCGCGTCGTCGCTGGTGACGATGCCGGTGATGCGGTGCCGGGTGGTCTGCGCCTTGCGCGAAACGATGCTGATCTTCTCGCCGACAAGATGGTTGAGCAGCGTCGACTTGCCGACGTTGGGACGGCCGACGATGGCGATATACCCGGAACGGATCTGTTTCATGCCTTGAGTGCCTTCAGTGCGCTCTCGGCAGCGGCCTGTTCGGCCAGACGACGGCTGCTGCCCTGGCCGATGGTGCGCAAGGCGGGATTCTCGATTTCGCAAGCGACCGCGAAGCGTTGTTCATGGGCCGCGCCGCTGGCCTCGATGACCTGATAGCGTGGAAGTGGCTTCTTCCGGCCCTGCAACCATTCCTGGAGGCGGGTCTTGGCGTCCTTGCCGATCTGTCCCGGCGTCAGGTCGTCGAACAGGGGGAGGTAGAGGCGCGCGATGACCGATTGTGCCGCCTCGAAACCGCCATCGAGATAGACGGCTCCGATCAGCGCCTCCAGGGCATCCGCAAGTATGGAAGGACGCTCGCTGCCACCACTTTTCAGTTCGCCCTCGCCCAGACGCAGGAAGTTGCCGATATTCAGCGTGACGGCCAGCCGGTGCAACGCGTCCTGACGCACCAGATTGGCGCGCAACCGCGAAAGCTCGCCTTCCGCCAGATCCGGATGGCGCCTGAAAAGCGCCACGGCGATCACGCAGTTGAGAACTCCGTCCCCGATGAATTCGAGCCGCTCGTTGTTGGGGTTACCGAAGCTGCGATGCGTCAGTGCGGTCTGCAGCAACTCGCGGTCGGCAAAGACATGCCCCAATGACGCCGTCAGCGCCGACAAGTCAATCACCCGGGGATCATTCGGCGGTCGAACCTTTGTAGTTGATCACCAGACTGACATTGCTGAACAGTGGAATCCGCTTGTCATAGTCGAAGGAGACAACGATCTTGCCCTTCTCCTTGGAAACATCGAGCTGTTCCGGCTTGAAGTCGAGTTGATCGATATTGGCGAAGTTGTCGAAAGTCTTTCTGACATCGGCAACCGTCGCGTCGGGTCCCACTTTGGCAACCGTTGCCTTGATGTCCTTGAGAATCTTGTAGTACTCGACCGTCGTCGGCACGACTTTCATCCCCAGCACGGCCACCAGCGTTATCACGACGCCCCAGAAAATGAGTCCCGAAAGAGCCACCCCACGTTGATATTTCATTTTTTCTCCTACTTGAAGGAACCAATCCGGCTGGGACTGCTCAGGTTCAGCCAGATAAAGAATGCCTTGCCCACAATATTCTGCTCGGGCACAAAACCCCAGAATCGACTGTCACGGCTGTTGTCGCGGTTATCGCCCATCACGAAGTAATACCCGGTGGGAACCTTGCAGATGACGCCGGCCGCATTGTAGGTGCAATTGTCCCGATACGGAAATCGCGTCGCATCGGGAATGAATGCCGGCGCGTCACTGTCGTTCAGGTACCTGTACTCGACATCGCCCATTCTAGCGACATATTGTTCCGAGTAGTAGAGGCGTTCCGGATGATGGTAGTCGAATACCTTCGTCGTTTCGACAGGCTGACCGTTGATGGTCAGACGCTTGTTCTGATAGGCAACCGTATCTCCGGGAACCCCAATCACTCGCTTGATGTAGTCGAGCGAAGGATCCTCCGGATAGCGGAAAACCATTACGTCGCCCCGCTGCGGCGAATTGATGGCGATGATCTTCTTATTGATCACCGGCAGCCGGATGCCGTAGGTAAACTTGTTGACCAGGATGAAGTCACCAACCTGCAAGGTCGGAATCATCGAACCCGAGGGGATCTTGAACGGCTCGAAAAGGAAGGAGCGCAACAGGAAGACGATCAGGATGACCGGGAAGAAACTGGCGCCCCATTCCACCCACAGCGGCTCCTTGACCTCGTTCGTCTCCCCTTGCGCATCGAGACCCCGATTGGCGAAGAACCGCTTCCATCCGCCGCCAGAGGTCTGGCCTTTGGTGCTTGGCCCCCCGCCGGACGATGAGCCGCGGTTATCTGCTGCTTTTCGGGAAGCCTCCTCGACGTCCTTGGCGTTGAATTCCTTCTTGTTGTTGAGATAGCCAAACAGCAACAGATGGTCGCAAAGTGAATTGATGCGCCCGGGAACCCCGCCTGCGGCATTGAATATTGCCTCAAGGCCATCCGGTGTAAAGCTGGGACATCCACTTGCCCCGGCGCATTTGAGCCGGTGTTCAATGTAGTCGCGCGTCTCGGCCTCGTTCATCGGCTCGATGTGGTACGAGGCAATGATCCGCTGCCTGAATTGCGTCAAGTGGGGACTTTGCAGGGTGTCACGGAATTCGGGTTGCCCGACGAGAAAACTTCGCAGGAGGGGCTGGTTGCCGAACTGAAAGTTCGAAAGTGTGCGCAATTCCTCCACGGCCTTGACAGTCAGATTCTGCGCCTCGTCGACGATCAGCAGGCAGCGCTTGCCCTTGCTCGTCAGGCCGATCAGGAACGCTTCAAGGGACTGCAGGACGTCGGATTTCTCGACACCCTTGGTGTGAATGCCGAAAGCAGCGCCGACAAGACGCAAGGTGTTGTCGGCATCACCCCGGGTACTCACCAGATGCGCCGCAATGATCTTGTCCGGATCCAGACTGTCGAGCATCCTGCGAATGATCGTCGTCTTGCCCACGCCCAGTTCCCCGGTAATGACGACAAAGCCTTCATTCTGCTGCATGCCGTACTCGAGATACGCCGTGGCGCGCAGATGTGCCTCGCTGGGGAAATAAAACTTCGGATCGGGGTTTGCCAGGAAGGGCTTGCTGGTCAAACCATAGAAGGACGCGTACTTCCGCTCACGCAATTTCCGGAATTTCAGCACGTCGACCGCATAAAGCACCCCGGTCACGACCGTCAGCACGAAAAGAATAAGGGCAAAATTCATTCGTTGAAATCTCAGCTATCGACACGCAGGATGGCCAGGAAGGCCTCCTGCGGAATTTCCACGCTGCCGACCTGCTTCATGCGCTTCTTGCCGGCCTTCTGCTTTTCCAGAAGCTTTCTCTTGCGTGTGATGTCACCGCCATAGCACTTGGCCAGCACGTCCTTGCGCATCGCCTTGACGTTCTCGCGGGCAACGATATGCGAGCCGATCGCAGCTTGGATTGCGACGTCGTACATCTGGCGGGGAATCAGTTCGCGCATCTTGGACGCCAGTTCACGGCCGCGGAATTGCGAGTTGACGCGATGCACGATCAGCGACAGGGCGTCCACCTTCTCGTTGTTGATGAGAATATCCAGCTTGACCACATCGGCCGCGCGGTATTCCCTGAACTCGTAGTCAAGCGACGCATAGCCTTTCGAGCACGACTTCAGGCGGTCGAAAAAATCCATCACCACTTCGGCCATCGGGATTTCGTAAACCAGCTTCACCTGCCGGCCGTGGTAATGCATGTCGATCTGATTGCCGCGCTTCTGGTTGCACAGCGTGATGACGTTGCCCAGGTAATCCTGGGGCACGAAGATCGTGGCGGTGATGATCGGCTCGCGCACTTCTTCAACCTTGCCCAGTTCCGGCAGCTTGGCCGGGTTTTCGACCTGCACAACCGAGCCGTCGCGCATGACCACCTCGTAGACAACGGTCGGCGCCGTGGTGATCAGATCCTGATCGAATTCGCGCTCCAGGCGCTCCTGCACGATTTCCATGTGCAGCAGGCCCAGAAATCCGCAGCGGAAACCGAAGCCCAGCGCCTGCGAGACCTCCGGCTCGTAGTGCAGCGAAGCATCGTTGAGCTTCAGCTTTTCCAGCGATTCACGCAGGGAGTCGTACTGATTGGACTCGACCGGGTAAAGTCCGGCGAACACCTGCGGCTTGATTTCCTTGAAACCCGGCAAGGGTTCGCTCGCCTTGCGATCAACCCTGGTGATCGTGTCGCCAACCTTGGCTGCCTGCAATTCCTTGATCCCGGCAATGACGAACCCCACTTCGCCTGCATGCAGCGCGTCGCGCGAAACCGACTTCGGGGAAAACACGCCGACCTGTTCGCAGAGCTGCTGGGCGCCACTTGCCATAAAAAGAAGCTTGTCCTTCGGGCGCATGACGCCGTCAACCACGCGCACGAGCATGACGACGCCGACGTAGTTGTCGAACCAGGAGTCGATGATCAAGGCCTTGAGCGGCCCTTCCGGATCGCCCTTGGGTGGCGGAATGCGTGCAACCACCGCTTCGAGGATATCGTCGACGCCGCGGCCGGTCTTGGCCGACGCAAGGACGGCGTCGGTTGCGTCGATGCCGATCACGTCCTCGATCTCCTGCCGCGCGTTATCGGGGTCAGCCGAGGGCAGGTCGATCTTGTTCAGCACCGGCACGACCTCGACGTCGAGTTCAAGCGCCGTGTAGCAGTTGGCAACGGTCTGTGCCTCGACACCCTGCGAGGCGTCAACAACCAGAAGGGCACCTTCGCAGGCAGACAACGAACGCGAGACCTCATACGAGAAGTCAACGTGTCCCGGCGTATCGATCAAGTTCAGATTGTAGACCTTGCCGTCACGTGCCTTGTATTGCAGCGCCGCAGTCTGCGCCTTGATGGTGATGCCACGCTCGCGCTCGATATCCATCGAATCGAGCACCTGGGCCTCCATCTCGCGATCCGAAAGCCCACCACAAAGATGGATGATACGATCGGCAAGCGTCGACTTCCCATGGTCGATATGGGCGATTATGGAGAAGTTGCGGATGTGATCCATCGATGCGAGTAAAAAAGGGCGCTTTCGAGGCGCCCTTCCTTGTTCAGAAGGCCTTGAATTCTAGCGGATTCCGGCCAAGTATTCACGGGTTTTGGCCTCGTCCAGAAAGTAATGGCAGATTTCGCTTTCGCCATGCAGCAGAACGGGTACCAGTTCGTCATATCTGGCTTCGAGCTCGGGATCGGAATCCACATCGAGAACGGTCACCGAAGCGCCAAATTCTTCCGCCAATGGCGCCAGAGCCACCTCCATCTCCTGACAAAGGTGGCAGTAATCTCGGCTGAGAAGCGTCAGGTCAATTGCCATTGAGCCCCTTGATGGTGACAAAGGTCTGCATCTCGCCACGGCGGATCAGGAGCGTAATGTTGCTGCCCTTTTCGAACTGCGCCAGCAGCTTGTTGAACTGCTCGACCGTCGCGACTTCGGTCGTTGCCCCCTTGCTGATCAGCGCAATGATGATGTCGCCGGCACGGAGATCGGCCCGCGCACTGGTGCCACGAACATCCTGGATCAGCAGGCCGGACGACATCTTGAGTTCCCGCTTCTGCTCTGCAGTCAGTTCGCTCACCACCAGTCCGAGGCGATTGGCCTGCTGTTCCGCGGGCTTGCTACCTCGGGAAGGGCGACTGGAAGCTGTCTTCTCGTCGCTCATTTCGCCCACGGTTACGGCAATGTCGCGGGTCGCGCCCTTGCGCCAGACCTGAAGCGTCGATCGGGTTCCCGGCTTGGTTGCACCCACCATGCGCGGGAGGTCGGCGGAAGCGTTGATCGGCTTGCCATCGAACTTGAGAATGACGTCACCCGGCTCGAGTCCCGCCTTGTCGGCCGGTCCGCCCTTTTCGACGGCATTGACGACCGCACCCATCGGCTTGCCCAACGCCAGAGACTCCGCCAGTTCCTTGCTGACCTCCTGAATCACCACGCCGAGTCGCCCGCGGCTGACTTTGCCCGAGACGCGCAACTGGTTCTGGATTTCCATGGCAACGTCGATCGGAATGGCAAAGGAGACGCCCATATAGCCACCGCTGCGACTGTAGATCTGCGAGTTGATGCCGACCACCTCGCCGCGCATGTTGAACAGCGGACCGCCGGAATTGCCGGGATTGATCGCAACATCGGTCTGGATGAAGGGCACGTAGTTTTCCTGCGGCAACGAACGGCCCTTGGCCGAAACGATGCCCGCCGTCACCGAATTGTCGAAACCGAACGGTGAACCGATCGCGACGACCCATTCGCCGACCTTGAGTTGGCCCGGTTCCCCCATCTTTACGGCCGGCAGTCCGCTGGCCTCGATCTTCAGCAGCGCGATATCGGTGCGTTTGTCGGCGCCGATGATCTTCGCCTTGAATTCACGCTTATCGGTCAGGCGTACCGTGACTTCATCGGCACCGTCGACGACATGCGCATTGGTCAGGAGATAGCCGTCCTGGCTGACGATGAAGCCTGACCCGAGCGACTTGTTCTCGAACTCGCGCGGCGTGTTGCCTCCGGGTCCCCGGGGAATGAAGCGCTTGAAGAATTCCAAGGCCGGGTCGCTCTCGTCGAACGGAAAAGGCATTCCCTGGTTGCCGCGCATCACCTGCGTCGTGCTGATATTGACCACGGCGGGTCCCTGTTTCTCGGCCAGCTCGGTGAAGTCCGGCAGACCGCGGGTCTGTGCTGTCGCGATGGAAGAAGCGAGAAGGAATGACAAGAGAGCCAGAAAACGTTTCATTGGCGCTTACCTCTGAATAACACTTAAGACGAACGGGAAATGATTTGGGGGCGAATGGCGGAAGTACCAGTATCCGCCGCCACACGGCGACGAGCATGCAGGAACGCAATGAACAGACCGGCCGCAGCGCCAAGCATCGCGCCCTGGTCATCTCCGAGAAACATCCCGAGCACGGCGCCGGCGATGGTTGCGGTCAACGGCAGAACATAGGCCAAATTCGCGCTCCGGCGGACGCTACCAGCGGATATCGCGATCGTCACACGATCGCCGATTCTGGCTCCGATCTCGTTGGCGACGCGATAGGTTCTCGGCGTGGAACAGAACATCTGGGTCAGGTGCTGCCCGCCGCAGCCGCCCGCTTCGTGGCAGCGTCCGCAACCTCCCTGCTCGACCTCGACCAGGGCATCGGCTTGGTCGATCTCGAGGACGATGGCGCGGACCGTAGTTGGTTCGGAATTCATCGATTACCAGCGGCGATCCGGCGCGATGTCGAGCAAGGGTCGCAGCTTCTCGGCCACTGCCTCACGGGCGCGAAAGATTCGCGAGCGCACGGTGCCGATCGGACAATCCATCATTTCCGCGATTTCCTCGTAGGACAGGCCGTCGATTTCACGCAGGACGATCGCCCGGCGCAACTCCTCGGGCAGTGCGTCGATGGCGGAATTGACAGTTTCCCCGATCTGCCTCGACATCAGAAGACTTTCCGGGGTGTTGATATCGCGCAATTGATCGGCAGACTCGAAGGTTTCGGCTTCCTCGCTGTCGAACTGGGTCGACGTCGGTGCGCGCCTGCCTTGGGCAACCAGGTAGTTCTTTGCCGTATTGATGCCAATACGGTAGAGCCAAGTGTAGAAGGCGCTATCGCCGCGAAACGACGGCAAGGCCCGGTAGGCCTTGACGAACGCTTCCTGCGTCACATCCTCGATCTCCGCGGAATCGCGAATGAAACGCGACAACAGGCGCCCCAGCTTGCGCTGATACTTGCTGACCAACTGATCAAAGGCGTGTCGATCGCCAGCTTGCGCCCGCTCGACCAGTATCTGGTCAATCTCGCGCTCGCTCATTAGCTCTTGCATGCTCTGTCAGATTTTCACCGGTATCTTCGTCGAGCGGAGTATATCCCAGCCGAATTACTCGGGCAGATATGTAGTTGCTCTTAATTGTGACTATCTGTAACCGCAGAAAGCATTTTTGCCATGCTATATTTGGCGCTTGGTAATCTCGCTAGAGAAGAGCGTTGCAGAATTTTGATGTCCTAATTATCGGCAGTGGCCTCGCCGGGCAATCGGCCGCGCTTCGACTCGCCGGGCATTGCCGGGTGGCGCTTGTCAGCAAGCGTGCTCTTGAGGATTCGGCATCCGGCTGGGCGCAAGGGGGAATTGCCGCTGTTCTCGACAGCAAGGATTCGATCGAGGCTCATATTCGCGACACCCTGGTCGCCGGCGCTTGGCTCAATGACGAAAAAGCAACACGGTTCGTCGTCGAAAACGGTCGCCGCGCCATCGATTGGCTGATTGCCCAAGGCGTTCCCTTCACCCAGGATGAATCCGGATACCATCTGACGCGTGAAGGCGGACACAGCGCACGGCGGGTCATTCACGTTGCCGATGCGACGGGGTCGGCGGTTCAGGAAGCACTGACCCGGCAGGTGCGTGCCACTCCCAACATCACGGTTTTTGAAAACCATATCGCCATCGACCTGATTACCGGCGCCAAACTCGCCACCGGCGAGAACCGCTGCTTCGGAGCCCACGTGCTCGACAGTCGAAGTGGCGACGTCATTACTTTTGGCGCTCCCAGCACCCTTATCGCGACGGGTGGCGCGGGCAAGGTCTATCTGTACACGACGAACCCCGATACCTCCACCGGCGATGGAGTGGCTATGGCTTGGCGGGCCGGCTGCCGGGTCGCCAACATGGAATTCATCCAGTTTCACCCGACCTGTCTGTATCACCCGCAGGCAAAGTCCTTCCTGATCTCCGAAGCGGTGCGCGGCGAAGGCGGCCTGCTCCGGCTGCCCGATGGCACCCGCTTCATGCCGAGGCATGACGACCGCGCCGAACTCGCTCCGCGTGATATCGTCGCCCGCGCCATCGACTTCGAAATGAAGAAGCGCGGCCTCGACTGCGTCTATCTGGACATCACCCACAAGGGTGAGGAATTCATCCGGGCGCATTTCCCGAATATCCATGCCCGTTGCCTCGAACTGGGCATCGATATCGCCAGCGAGCCGATTCCCGTCGTACCCGCAGCCCACTATACCTGCGGTGGCATCATCAGTGACCTGCGCGGGAGAACCGACGTCAAGGGCCTCTATGTTGCCGGCGAAGCTTCATGTACCGGCCTCCATGGCGCCAATCGACTGGCCTCGAACTCGCTGCTCGAATGTCTGGTCTTTGCCGAAGCTGCGGTCAACGATATCCTGGGTCGCAAGACCGGCCGACCTCCCCGCTTACCCCAATGGGATGAAAGCCGCGTTACCAATGCCGACGAGGAAGTAGTCATTTCCCATAACTGGGACGAATTGCGTCGTTTCATGTGGGACTACGTCGGCATTGTCCGCACCACGAAGCGGCTCAAGCGCGCACAGAATCGCATCCGCTTGCTGAAGTGGGAAATCGAGGAGTTCTACGCCAATTTCCGGGTCAGTCATGACCTGATCGAACTGCGCAACCTGGTCGTCACTGCCGACCTGATCATCCGTTGCGCCATGCGGCGCAAGGAAAGCCGCGGACTGCACTTTTCACGTGACTATCCGGAAATGCTGCCGCACGCGAAAAGCACGATTCTCAGAAATCGCCGGAGCCATCACTGACTGGCGCGCGCCAGCGCAACCAGACCCGCAGGCGCCGGAATTCCTCGGGCGCTGCAGAATCCGGCGCAACCAGGATGGGCCACTTGCCTTCCGCATGAGCAAGACGCATTACCGTCAGCCAGGGATGCGCTGTTGCACCGGGCAGCAGGCGAACAGGAGAAAACTCCGACGCACCGATGACCAGAACATTGATGCGCCCGTCTTCATCGATGCGCAAAGTACGGATTCGAGGCCTTAGTGCTCGCGCTGCACAGAATGCAGCAAGCAAGGTCACGACTACGAACAGGTAGGAGGTGACCGGCGGCCAAGGCACGAACTTGATCGCAATTAGGCCGCTGGCGGTCGAAATCAGCAGAACACCGTCGATTATTCGCGAGCGCCGCAGTCCGATGGTTATCGGAAACCGCACCGTTCCCTGCCGGCGGTCGCTCTGTCAAGCCAGATCAGATGCGTTTGAGCGCGATGGTACCGTTTGTGCCACCGAATCCGAAAGAGTTCGAAAGGGCGGCATCGATCCGCATCGGGCGCGCCTGATTCGCACAATAGTCTAGGTCGCAGCGTTCGTCCTGGTTAAAGATGTTGATAGTTGGCGGCGAGATTTGATGATAGATCGCCAGTGCGGTGAAAATCGCTTCGATCCCGCCGGCTGCGCCAAGCAGGTGGCCGGTCATCGATTTGGTGGAATTGACCACAACATTCTTCACAAAGTCACCAAAAGCACTCTTGACCGCCATCGTTTCCGCGACGTCGCCAAGCGGCGTCGAGGTGCCGTGGGCATTGACATATTGGATGTCGGACGGAGACAGTCCGCCATTCTTCATCGCCGCCAGCATGCAGCGGCGGGCGCCATCGCCGCTCTCAGCCGGTTGCGTCATGTGATAGGCATCGGCACTCATGCCGTAACCGGCAACTTCGGCGTAGATCCTCGCCCCACGAGCCTTGGCGTGCTCGTACTCTTCGAGCACCATGCAACCTGCACCCTCACCGAGCACGAAGCCATCGCGGTCTCTGTCCCACGGGCGGCTGGCAGTCGTCGGATCATCGTTGCGGGTGGACAATGCGCGGGCGGCACAGAACCCCCCCAGCCCAAGGGGCGACACGGTCGATTCCGCACCTCCGGCGACCATGACATCTGCGTCGCCGTATTCGATGATGCGCGCAGCTTCGCCTACCGAATGGGTGCCGGTCGAGCAAGCGGTCACCAGCGAGATGTTCGGACCCTTGAAGCCATACATGATCGACAGGTTGCCGGAAATCATGTTGATGATCGAGCCGGGAACGAAGAATGGCGAGACCTTGCGGACGCCGCCGGCATTGTATTCGTCCTTGGTCACCTCGATCAGCGGCAGGCCACCGATGCCCGAACCGATTGCCACCCCCACACGCTCGAGGTCGGCAACATTTTCCTGGTCCAGACCGGCATCACGCACCGCCTGAATTCCCGCCGCCATGCCGAAATGGATGAAGGTGTCCATACGGCGCGCGTCCTTGGACGAAATGTAGCTGGTAACGTCAAAGCCTCTAACTTCGCCGGCAATGTGTACCGGAAAGGTGGAGGTATCGAACTTGCTGACATGGACAATGCCGGAGCGACCAGCCACGATATTCTGCCAACCTTCTTCGACTGTATTTCCGACCGGACTAACAAGACCCAGACCAGTGATTACGACTCTGCGACGTGTCAAAGTGAACTCCGAATGCAAATGCGGCAAGGCCGGCCATGGGGCCGGCCTTGTCGCTGAATCAGACGATATGAATCAGGCCTTGTTGGCCAGGATATAGTCGACCGCCTGCTGGACCGTGGTGATCTTCTCGGCCTGTTCGTCAGGAATTTCGCACTCGAATTCCTCTTCGAGCGCCATCACCAGTTCGACTGTGTCCAGCGAATCTGCGCCCAGATCGTCGACGAAAGAGGACTCGTTCTTGATGTCCGCTTCATTGACGCCCAACTGTTCGGCGACAATCTTCTTGACGCGCTCTACGATGTTATCCATTAGAAAAACTCCTTCCCGCTTGGGGGTGCGTAAAAAAACGTTGATAGTTTACCAAAAGCCGGGGCTTCGGGAAATCAATCCATGAACATGCCGCCATTCACATGCACTGTCGTGCCCGTGACATAGCTGGCTGCCGGGGAAACAAGAAAGCTCACGGCCCCGGCGACATCTTCCGGAGTGCCGGCACGACCGAGCGGAATCGTGGCCAGCATGGCTTGCCTCTGCTCTTCGGTCAAGGCATGGGTCATGTCGGTGGCGATATAGCCCGGAGCGACGCAGTTGACCGTGATATTGCGGCTGCCGAGTTCCCGTGCCAGCGATCGGGTGAGACCGGCGACGCCGGCCTTCGCCGCGCAGTAGTTGGCTTGGCCGGGATTGCCGGAATAGCCGACGACGGAGGTGATATTGACCACGCGCCCGAATCGCGCCTTCATCATTCCGCGCATGACGCCGCGCGTGAGACGGAAAACCGCCTTCAGGTTGGTATCGATCACGGCGTCCCACTCGTCGTCACCCATGCGCATCGCCAGGTTGTCACGTGTAATCCCCGCATTGTTGACCAGGATGGTGATGACACCGAATTCCTTGGCGGCATCTGCCAGGACATCGTCGGTCCGGGCGTTGTCGGTGACGTCCAGCACGACGCCCTTGCCCTTGTTGCCCGCCTCGGCGAGATACGCGGAAATCCTGGCGGCCCCGTCTTCGCTGGTTGCGGTGCCGATCACCGTCGCACCCTGCTTGCCGAGTTCCAGCGCAATGGCGCGGCCGATGCCGCGGGTGGCGCCGGTGACGAAAGCGATCCTGTCGTTCAGCATGCCTTACTCCAGACCTAAGTTGGCTTCGATGGAAGCGGCATCCGCCAGCGCCACACCGGCTACACCGCCGGCGCAGCGTTTGGTCAGTCCGGCCAGCACCTTGCCTGGACCACACTCGGCCACGGTCGACGCGCCAAGAGCAGCCATTTTCTGGATGGTTTCGACCCAGCGTACCGGGTTGTAGGCCTGACGGACCAGCGCATCCTTGATGCGTTGCGGTTCGCTCTCGATGGCGACATCGACATTGTTGATCACCGGAACAACCGGCGGCAGGAAATCGAGTTCCGCCAGACGCTCCGCCAGCTTGTCCGCTGCCGGACGGATCAGCGACGAATGGAACGGCGCGGAAACCGGCAGGGCCTTGACCATCTTGGCACCACGCGCCTTGCAGGCTTCCATGGCGCGCTCGACCGCCGTCTTGTGTCCGGCAATGACCGTCTGACCGGAAGCGTTGAAATTGACCGGTTCCACAACCTCGCCTTGCGCCGCCTCGCTACAGGCGGCGACGATGCCCGCATCATCGAGGCCAAGAATTGCCGCCATGGCGCCTGTGCCAAACGGAACGGCTTCCTGCATCGCAGTTGCGCGCAGCCGAACGAGAGGCACGGCATCCTTGAGTTCGATGACGCCGGCGGCGACCAGCGCCGAATACTCGCCGAGACTGTGACCGGCAACGACAGCGGGCAGGCGGCCACCCCTCTCCCGCCAAAGACGCCAGGCTGCAATGCCGGCAGTCAGCATGACCGGCTGCGTATTCACTGTCTGCGCAAGGGCTTCCGCCGGACCTTCAGCGACCATTGCCCACAGGTCATCGCCGAGGGCAGCGGACGCCTCGTCGAAGGTTGCGCGTACCACGCCAGCGTCGCCGTAGGCAGTCATCATGCCAACGCTTTGGGAGCCCTGGCCTGGAAATACGATAGCGAAAGACATGTTTTCCCTCTCCCGGATCAGAATTCGAGCAGGGCCGCGCCCCAGGTAAAGCCACCGCCGACGCCTTCCAGCAGCACTCTTTGGCCCCTCCGGATGCGTCCGTCACGCACCGCTTCATCAAGCGCCAGCGGAACGGAAGCGGCAGAAGTGTTGCCGTGCCGGTCCACGGTGATGATCACCCTGTCGCGGTCAACGCCGAGTTTTTTTGCTGTGGCGTCCATGATACGGATATTTGCCTGATGCGGAATCAGCCAGTCTACTGCGTTCGCGGGGATGCCAGCCTCCACGCATACCTCTTCGGCGACCTCCGCCAGAACACGCACGGCGAACTTGAAGACCGCCTGACCGTCCATGCGCAGGAATGGGTCGCCGGTGACCTGGCCCCCACAGACTTGGCCCGGAACATTCAGGATGTCGTTCTGGCTGCCGTCGGCATGCATCGCCGTGGCAAGGATCCCGGGCTCTTCCGCAGCTTCGAGGACCACCGCGCCGGCCCCGTCGCCGAACAGCACACAGGTGCCCCGATCGTTCCAGTCGAGAATCCGCGAAAACACTTCGGCGCCGATAACCAGCGCCTTGCTGTGGCTGCCCGAGCGGATGAATTTCTCGGCAATCCCCAGAGCGTAGACAAAGCCGCTGCAGACGGCCTGGACGTCGAACGCGGCAGCGCCCTTGCTGCTACCCAGCCTGCCCTGGATAAGGCAGGCGGTACTGGGAAAGATGAAATCCGGTGTCGATGTCGCGACGATGATCAGGTCAATGTCACTGGCTGCAACGCCAGCCATCTCCAGCGCCCGCTGTGCAGCGACCAGCCCCAGTTCGCTTGCGGTCGTTCCCGGCGTCGCCAGGAAGCGGCTGCGAATGCCGGTACGCGAAACGATCCACTCGTCATTGCTATCGATGCCACGCGCCGCCAAGTCGTCATTGCTTACCGGGGTGCCGGGAAGGTAGCTGCCGGTGCCGGTCAGTCGTGTATACAACATTCAGGCGCTCTCCCCGACCCTAGCAACCGGCGCATCCGTCAGCGATGCGATTCGCGCGGCGATCCGCTCAAGGACGCGGTTCTCGGCCGCATCATAGGCACGGCCAATGGCGTAGCCAAAAGCGAAAGCATCGGCCGATCCGTGGCTCTTGACCGATATGCCGCGCAGGCCCAGCAGGATGGCTCCGTTGTAGCGGCGATGGTCGAAGCGCTGCTTGAAATTGTTGAGAACAGACATCGCGATGACGGCTGCCAACTTGGTCAGCCAGTTGCGCTTGAACTCGCCGCGCAGTGAGGAACCCAGCATTTGCGCCAGACCCTCCGACGCCTTCAGGGCGACATTGCCGACGAAACCATCGCAGACGACGACATCGGCATCGCCCTTGTAGATGCCGTCGCCCTCGACGTTGCCGATGAAATTGAGGTCCGCCGCGCGGAGAAGCTCGGCTGCCGCCTTGACCGCTTCGTTGCCCTTGATCTCCTCCTCGCCGATATTGAGGATGCCGACCGTCGGGCGCTCGCTGTGCTCCATGGCGGCGACCAGCATGGCACCCATGATGCCGAACTGGAGCAGATGTTCCGGTCCGCAATCGACGTTGGCACCAAGATCGAGCATGTGGGTATGCCCTTTGGCTGTTGGCACGGCTGCACAGATCGCCGGTCGCTCGATTCCCGGCATCATCTTCATGACAAACCGTGAAATCGCCATCAGCGCGCCGGTATTGCCCGCCGATACGCAGGCATCCGCCTCGCCATTCCTGACGAGATTGATCGCGACCCGCATCGACGAATCCTTCTTGTTGCGCAACGCAAGCGCAGGCGATTCGTGCATCTCCACAACTTCCGAAGCACGGACGACACGCAGGCGGGAACTCGCAGCCCACTTGCCCAACAGCGGTTGCAACAATTCCTCGCGGCCGACGAGGATCAGGCTGGCGGCTGGATGGTCTTCGAGGAAACGCAGGGACGCCGGCACCGTCACCGACGGTCCGTGGTCTCCTCCCATGCAATCGATGGCGATGCGGGCTGTCATGGCAAGACAAAGGGCAGGCGGCCCGTAACGGACAGCCTGCCCTTCATTGAACGATTACTCGCCCTTGGCCTTGAGAACCTTCTTGCCCCGATAGACGCCATTGGGCGAAATATGGTGGCGCAGATGCACTTCGCCGGTGGTCGGCTCGACGGCCAGCGACGGATTGGACAGGAAGTCGTGGGCGCGATGCATGCCACGCTTGGAAGGGGATTTCTTGTTCTGTTGAACAGCCATTTCTATTACTCCAAAAAAATCAGTTCAGCTTGCCTCTGAGTCCGGCCAATTGCGCGAACAGATGAATTTGCTCGCCCGCAACGACCGAGCCTGGCAAACCACATCTTTCGTGCCTTGGCGCAACCGGCAGAGCCAGGAGGATTTCGTCCTCCACCAATTCGGCCACATCCAGTTTGCCCGCCACCGGCAGGAAATCACGGGTATCGTCTTCCATCTCATCCTGCGAGACTTCGGTACCCTCCGGAAGCAGCTCCAGGAGTACGTCGGCATCGAGGTCGAAAGGAACGGTTTCAAGGCAGCGCTGACAGGCCAGTGGGAGCGATCCCGAAACTTCCAGATGCAGCAACGACTCTCCCCGTTCCCCCGTTAGTCCGCCGATGCGAAAGCTCACTTCTCCAGCCGCCTCGGCCAGCAGATCATGCAGGCGTTCAAGGCTGGATAGCGCCAGCGTTCCTTCAACAACACGACCTTCCCGGCAAAACGCGAATGCGTCCGAAATCCTTTTCAAGCTCAAGCTCTTGCGACTCAAACGTGCAATGATATTATCTCTTGCGCCTCAAGTCAAAACAAAGTGTCACTTTAAGAAACTCCAGCAACACTCTGTTATATCGAGAATTTCATGTCACAGGCTCTGATTCTTGCGTCGACTTCGCCATACCGCCGCGAATTGTTGGACCGTCTCGGCTTGCCGTTCGCAGTTGCCAGCCCGCTAACCGACGAAAGTCGTTGGCCAGGCGAAACCCCGGAAGCAATGGCATTGCGTCTTTCCGAAGCCAAGGCCCGGGCCGTCGCGAACGCCCATCCGGATGCCTTGATCATCGGCAGCGACCAGGTTGCCACGATCGATGGGCTGATCTACGGCAAGCCGGGATACCACGAGCCCGCAGTCGAGCAATTGCGTGCCCTCTCGGGGAAGACGGTCAATTTCTTCACCGGCCTCTGTCTCTATAACGCCCGCACTGGTTTGGCCGAGGTGTGTGGTGTCCCAACCCTGGTCACCTTCCGCGACCTGACCGATGAAGAGATCGAACGCTACCTGTGCCGCGAGCCGGCCTACGATTGCGCCGGCTCCGCCCGAGCGGAAGGTCTCGGTATCGCACTGCTGAGCCGTATCGCCGGCGATGATCCGAATGCGCTGATCGGTCTTCCCCTGATTGCCCTTTGCGCTCTGCTGCGAAGACAGGGCGTGGCGGTTCCCTGATGGCAGGGACGCTCTATCTGATCCCTGTGCCGCTCGGCCCGACACCGCTTGAAGAATCGCTCCCGGCGAGCGTGCTGGCCACGGTGCGTCCGCTCGCCCACTTCATCGTCGAACAGCCGAAGAGTGCCCGTGCCTTCCTGAAGGCGCTCTCCACCGACGTGCCGTTGCAGGAATTGCAGCTTGCCGATCTCAACGAGCACACCAGGCCGGAAGCTCTGGAGCGCCTGCTGCTGCCACTGCGCGCTGGACATGATGTCGGCCTGCTCTCGGAAGCGGGCTGCCCGGCTGTCGCCGACCCCGGGGCCAACCTGGTGGCGCTGGCCCAACAAGAACACATCCGCGTCGCCCCGCTGATCGGTCCCTCATCGCTGCTCCTAGCGCTCATGGCTTCGGGCCTGAACGGACAGCGTTTTGCCTTCCACGGCTATCTTCCGGCAAAGGAAGCCGAGCGGGCGAAAGCCTTGCGCGACCTCGAGAGCGAGTCGCGAGAACGGCAGCAAACGCAAATCTTCATCGAAACGCCTTACCGGAACCAGCCGCTGTTCACAACCGCCCTGCAGGTCTGCGATGCGGCAACCCGCCTGACCCTGGCAACCGACCTGACGCTGCCCGGCGAATCGGTCGTGACACGCACGATCCGACAGTGGAAAAAGCAAACGCCGCCCGCTATCGAGCGGCGTCCGACGGTGTTCCTGCTGTTGGCGTGAGCGGCTTCAGCGCAGGCTGACGCCAGCTGCGGCTTCGGAAAGCCCCTTCCACATGGTGTTGACCGCACCAGCCCCGAGGCGCCTGGCAAAGCGCTCGGCGATATTGTCCCTGACCGAATAGTCGAGCACCTTCTCGGCCTTGATCACGTCGCGCGCCACCGAATCGACACTGCCGAAGTCATCGGCCAGACCGAGCTTGACGCTTTGATCACCGGTCCACATCAGCCCCGAGAACATTTCCGGGGTTTCCTTGAGACGTGCGCCACGCCCGGCTTTGACCACATCGATGAACTGCTGGTGAATGTCGTCGAGCATGACCTGTGCGTGCGCTGTCTGATTCGGATTCTGCGGCGAGAACGGGTCAAGGAAGCCCTTGTTGTTGCCAGCCGTCAGCAGGCGCCGCTCGACGCCCAGTTTCTCCATCGTTCCGGTGAAACCGAAGCCGTCCATCAGCACGCCGATGGAACCGACGATGCTGGCCTTGTTGACATAGATCCTGTCCGCGGCTGCAGCCACGTAGTAACCGCCCGAAGCACAAATGTCCTCGACTACCGCGTAGAGCGGGGTTTCGGGATGCTTGGCGCGCAACCGGCGAATCTCGTCATTGATCAGTCCGGCCTGAACGGGGCTGCCACCCGGACTGTTGATGCGCAAGATCACTCCGGCAACGTTCTTTTCCTTGAACGCGCTTTGCAGCGATTCGATCATCTTTTCGGCATTGGACGCGCCTTTCGTCTCGATCATGCCGGTCATCTCGATCAACGCCGTATGGCGCTCCTGATGCGATGCTTCGGTTCCCCAGTCGACCAGCATAACGAGAACGAGAGCAAGATAGCCGAAACCGAGGAACTTGAAGAAGATTCCCCACCGCCGCCGGTTCTTTTGTTCTTCAAGCGTCAGGAACAGCAGCTTCTCGAGCGTTTTCCGCTCCCAGTCAGGGGAATTGTTGGGGCCTTGGGGATTATCCATGAACGTTTTCTTGTACCAGAAAGACCTGACCATCAGCCTCGTCGAGCGCTAGTGCCGCCAAGCCTTTGCCTTGACAGCGCCCGCCAAGGCACCGACCCGAGTCCGGAGCATAAAGCGCGCCATGAACCGAGCAGATCAAGTATAGCTTGGAATCATCGAAGAACTCTCCCGGCAGCCAATCAAGTTGTGCCGGAATGTGGCCGCATTCGTTGATGTAGCCGAAGGCCTTTCCGCGAAAGCGGACGGCGAAGGCATCTGCCTCGCACCCGGTGTGGTTGACCCGAAAGCGAAAACCCGTGCCGGCCTCGACAAGATCGGCGCTGGCGCAGATCAGGCGTTTTCCCTGAGCCAAGTTCCGAGTTCCGCGACGGAATGCAGACAAGCCAGGGGGCGATGTTCGAGCAGATGATCGTGGGGGTGCGCGCCGTAGGTGACGGCAAGACCAGCGACGCCTGCGTTTTGCGCCATCAGGAGATCGTGAGAGGTATCGCCGATCATCAGGGTCGCTTCGCCGGCAACGCCGAATTCCGCCATCAATTCCTCAAGCATCTGCGGATGCGGCTTGGAATGGCACTCGTCGGCACAGCGCGATGCCTGAAAGAGCGCGCGCAACCCGGAATGATCGAGCGCCCGTTCGAGCCCGAGGCGGCTCTTGCCGGTGGCAATCGCCAGGGCGTGCCCTGCTGACCGCAGCTCGCCCAGCATTTCGGGGATTCCCGCGAACAAGGTCAGTCGATGATCCGCACCGAGATAGTGAAAGCGGTAGCGATCAACCATCGCCTGATAGCGTTCCGGAGGCAGGTCCGGCGCCGCATGGCGCATCGCATCCGCCAGGCCAAGACCGATGACATGCCGCGCCTGATCGTCGCCGGGCGGGGGGTGGCCAATGTCGCGACACGCGGCCTGGATCGCCTGAACGATCGCTCCCGCCGAATCAAGCAGTGTCCCGTCCCAGTCGAAAACCACCAGATCGTATTTCATGGCAATCGGAACCGCTTGCCGATGATCTGTTCGAGAGCGTCGGCACTGAATTCACGCGTTCTTTCGCCGTCGACCGCGGCAATGTAGCCGGCAATGGTCTCCGGCAGTGGAGCGGTGCATTCCAGAGGCGCTCCGCTCAGCGGGTGCCGCAGTGCAATGCGCCAGGCGTGCAGAGCCATGCGCTTGAGCCCGGCGCGCTTGAGGCCCCGGTTAAGCGTGAAATCACCATATTTTTCGTCGCCGAGTATCGGAAAGCCCAGGTGCGCGAGATGCACGCGGATCTGATGGGTTCTCCCGGTCTTCAATTGGGCCTCGAGCAGGCTGATTTCCGGCCAGCGCGCCAACAGCCGGAAAACCGTGTGCGAGTCCTTTCCTTCGGGACTCACCGACACCCGCCGCTCCCCGCCTTCCGTCAGATACTTGTGCAGCGGCAGTTTGACGTGCTGCGTCGTGTTCATCCAGCGCCCTTTGACCAGCACCAGATAACGTTTGTCGGCACCGGCGCCATGCTCGCGGAACATGTCGTGCAGCGCCGTCAAGGCGAGCCGCTTCTTGCCGACCAGCAGGATGCCGGAAGTTTCGCGGTCGAGACGGTGCGCCAGCTCGAGAAACCTGGCCTCGGGACGTTGCCGGCGGAGCGCCTCGATGACGCCGAAACTGACACCGCTACCACCATGCACGGCAATGCCGTCTGGCTTGTCGATGACCAGCATGGCTTCGTCCTCGTAGATTATCGGCAGATCGACGCGTTGCTTGGCAGTCTCGTCAACCTCGCCCTGAAGCCTTTCGGCTATCCGGAGCGGCGGCAGGCGCAACACGTCCCCGGCGCAAAGCCGATAACCTGCGGCAACCCGCCGCCTATTCACCCGGACTTCCCCACTGCGCAGGATGCGATAGATATGGCTCTTGGGCACCCCCTTGCAGATGCGGAGCAGGAAGTTGTCGAGACGCTGGCCCGGATCGTCTTCGCCGATCATCAGATGGGTGACCGAATTGTTACCAGCGCCGTTCATTTTGCAATATACTGCCCTCGCTTCATTTTCCGGTTTGCAGGAGATCCTGAACCGTCAGACCGCTTGCTTCGCGCCCCAGGTGCGGCCGTCACGCGGCAGGCTCCGAAGTCTCCCTTGGCCAGTTGCACAAACCAGACCAACGTGAAGCGACTGGTTAAGTTCACTCACCAGAAGTAGTGATGGTAATGGATAAGCCCACCGTAAGCACGCACGGATTGCCCGTTGCAGGAATTTTCAGGTCGCGCCTTTCAATAAAACAATTCGCGGCCCGGTCTAAATCAGCACTTTTATCGTCGCTTTTGCCTTCTTTCGCATGACGCAACCCGATAACTGAACTGTCGCTGCCTGCACGGGACTCCATTGCAGCGTGCCTTGGTGCGCTGGAGCCCCAAATCATGAAACGCATGCTTTTCAATGCGACACAGGCCGAAGAACTTCGTGTCGCCATTGTCGATGGCCAGAAACTGATAGACCTCGACATTGAATCGGCCGCCAAGGAACAACGCAAAAGCAACATCTACAAGGGCGTCATCACCCGCATCGAACCCAGCCTTGAAGCCTGCTTCATCGACTATGGCGGCGAGAGGCACGGTTTTCTGCCCTTCAAGGAAATTTCCCGCGCCTATTTCCAGCCCGGTGTCGAGGTCAGCCGCGCCAAGATCAACGAAGCGCTGAAGGAAGGCCAGGAACTGATCGTCCAGGTCGACAAGGACGAGCGCGGCAACAAGGGCGCCGCCCTGACCACCTATGTTTCACTTGCCGGCCGCTACCTGGTCCTGATGCCGAACAACCCGCGTGGCGGTGGCGTTTCCCGTCGCGTCGATGGCGACGAGCGGGCCGAACTGCGCGACACGATGGACCATCTCGAAGTACCCAACGGCATGAGCCTGATCGCCCGCACGGCCGCCATCGGGCGCCAGGCCGAAGAACTGCAGTGGGATCTGAACTATCTGCTGCAACTCTGGAACGCCATCGAAGGCGCCGCCCGGCAGCAGAGCGGCGCCTTCCTGATCTATCTCGAAGGCAGCCTGGTCATCCGTGCCATCCGTGACTACTTCCAACCGGAAATCGGCGAAATCCTGATCGACACCGACGAGGTTTACGAACAAGCGCGCGCCTTCATGGGTACCGTCATGCCGGCCAACGTCAATCGCGTCAAGCGCTATCGTGACGATGTGCCACTGTTCTCGCGTTTCCAGATCGAGCACCAGATCGAAACCGCCTTCGTCCGTCAGGTCAATCTGCCTTCCGGTGGCGCTGTCGTCATCGATCACACCGAAGCGCTGGTCGCCGTCGACGTCAACTCGGGTCGTGCCACCAAGGGTGCCGACATCGAGGAAACCGCGTACAAGACCAACCTCGAAGCCGCGGAAGAACTGGCGCGCCAGTTGCGTCTGCGCGACCTCGGCGGCCTGATCGTCATCGACTTCATCGACATGGAGAACCAGCGCAACCAGCGCGAGGTGGAGAACCGCCTGCGCGATGCCCTGCGTTTCGACCGCGCCCGCGTGCAGATGGGCAAGATCAGCCGTTTCGGCCTGATGGAATTGTCGCGCCAAAGGCTGCGCCCGGCCTTGGCTGAAACCAGCTACATTTCGTGCCCGCGCTGCACCGGCACCGGCCATATCCGCTCCACCGAGTCCGCCGCGCTGCACATCCTGCGCATCCTGGAAGAAGAAGCAATGAAGGAGAACACTGGGGCCGTGCATGTCCAGGTTCCGGTCGATGTCGCCACCTTTCTGCTCAACGAGAAACGCCCGGACATCCAGGCCATCGAATTGCGCCACAAGGTCACCATCCTGCTCATCCCGAACATCCATCTCGAGACCCCGGCCCATACGATTTCCCGGCTGCGCCACGACGACCTGAACAACGAGGACCTGCGCGAGCCTTCCTACAAGATGGTTGATGTGCCACTCGAGGAAGCAATCAAGCAGGCTACCCAGCAGGAAGCCGCCAAGCCACGCCAGGAAGCGGTCATCAAGGGCGTCTCCCCGGCGCAACCTGCGCCCAATCTGTCCCGGACAGCAACCGCTGCACCGGCTCAAGTGCCAATGCCGCCAGCAGATTCGGGACAAGGTGTGTTTGCAAGAATCATTGCGTTGTTTCGCAAGACGCCGGCACCGAGTGCGCCGGCACCGGCTCCCGAACCGCTCCGGCCAACAGGCGATGCTCGCAGCCCTGACCGCAGCGAGCGCGGATCGGTCCGTGACAGCCGTCGCGGAGGCAGGAACTCCGGCAGTCGCAGGAGCGAGGAAGCCGGCGAACGCACCGGCGAGCATCAGGAACGATCCACTAGCCGCAGCGAGCGCATTGCCGAGAAGAACCCGCGCGAAGAGACGAGCGTAACCGGTGGCGAGCGTCAGGAACGTCGCCCGCGCGCCGAGCGCAAGGAGCGTGCGCCGCGCCAGCAGTCTGAAGCCGTTGAAAGCAGGCCGGTTCAGCCTGTTGCCGTCGCCGGGGTCGCGGCAGGCAGTATTCCGCCCGACACCAACACAGCCTTGGAAGGCGCCGGCACGACCGAGGAGCAGGCCAGTCGCCGCCGGGGTCGCCGCGGTGGCCGTGGCCGCGGTGAAAGACGCAGCGAGCCTGACGGTGCCGTTGCTGCGGGAATCCCTGAAGCGACACCCGATGTCATCTCGCCCTTGGGTGAGGAACCGGTGGTGGTCGTGATACCCACAATCGAGCGTAAAACCCTGGTTATCGCTGAGACTCCGGCAGTGCCGGTGCCAATCGAGGCGTTGCCGGTGGTCTCTGAACCGGCGCCGTTGGCCATCGAGCCGGCCCCGGCAACTGGCGAGCCCGTTCCCGTATCGCTGACGAGCGAAATCGCTGCGCCTGAGGCTGCTGCGGTCGACATTGTGAAAGGCAGCGAAACCACCCCGCTGCCGGCGCCTGCCGTTGCGGCACCGCCAGTCACCCTTGAGAAAGCGCTGATTGAAAGCGGACTCGTCCTGGTTCACACGACGGTGCCGGGCGTAGTTGTTCCAAGCGAGCCAGCACCCCGGCTTGGGCGGCCCCGCAAGCAACAACCGCATACTGCGGCAGCCGATGAGGCGCCGCTGGTCATGGTCGAAACCGCCAAATAGGCTGGCGAAACAGGAATTCAGGAGGACGCTCTCATGCCCTCCTGAATTCCCGTGCCCAGTCTTCAGGTTCTGCCGAAGCGCTGCCTGAGTTCGTCGACCAAGCCCTGGGCGCCATCCTCGATCATGTCGAGGACCAGGTCAAAGCCGTGCCCCAGGCCATAGTAAGGATCAGGAACTTCATCATCGTCGAAGTTTCTGGCGTATTCCATGAACAGTCTGAGGCGCTTGTGCGCCTCGGTCGGAGCCATGCGACGCAGGTTGTCAAGATTGCTCTTGTCCATTGCCAGGATCAGGTCAAAGTAGTCGATATCCTGTGCCGCCACCTTGCGAGCCCGCAACTGCGAGAGGTTGTAACCTCTTGCCGCTGCGGCCCGCTGCGTCCTCGAATCCGGCGCCTCACCGACATGATAGCCGTGCGTTCCAGCAGAATCGACTTCAACAAATTCTGCCAACATATTGTTTTGTAGATATTTGCGCAATACCCCCTCTGCCGTTGGGGAACGGCAGATATTCCCCATGCAGACCAGCAGCACCCGATAGCTCATGCCATCTCGCCCCCATCGCGGTCGTGCGGCGCTGCACCGAACACCCGCTCCCGCAGGCGAAACAATTCATCGCGGGCATTCGCCGCTTCTTCGAATTCCAGATTTCGCGCTGCCTCGAGCATCACTTTTTCCAGGCGCCTGATTTCCCTTGCCACCGTTTTCTCATCCATGACCTCGTATGCCGCCTGCTCCTGCGCTACCTTCAACTCGCTCCGGGCGGACTCGGTATTATAGACGCCGTCGATCATGTCCTTGATCATCTTCGATACGCCGCGTGGTGTGGTCCCGTGTTGCGCATTGAAGAGAATCTGCTTCTCGCGGCGCCGCTCGGTTTCACCGATGGCCCGATCCATGGAATGTGTAATCGTATCAGCATAGAGGATCGCTGTGCCATTGATATGGCGCGCCGCACGGCCTATTGTCTGGATCAGCGAACGCTCCGAGCGCAGAAATCCCTCCTTGTCGGCATCGAGAATGGCGACCAGCGATACCTCGGGAATATCCAACCCCTCACGCAGCAGATTGATGCCGACCAGAACGTCGAACTCGCCCAGACGCAGGTCACGGACAATCTCTACCCGCTCGACCGTGTCGATGTCCGAGTGCAGGTAACGCACCCTGACTCCGTTGTCCGCCAGAAAATCGGTAAGATCCTCGGCCATGCGCTTGGTGAGCGTGGTTACGAGAACCCTTTCGCCCGCTTCCACCCGTTGATGGATTTCCCCCAGCAGGTCATCGACCTGGGTGGATGCCGGGCGCACGATCACCTTCGGATCGATCAGCCAGGTCGGCCGCACCAGTTGCTCGACCACCTGTCCGGCGTGCCGGTTTTCGTAATCCGCCGGCGTCGCCGAGACAAAGATCGTCTGCCGCGGGTGGGCCTCGAATTCGTTGAACTGCAAGGGGCGGTTATCCAGTGCCGACGGCAGGCGAAAGCCATAATCGACAAGATTCTCCTTGCGTGAACGATCGCCTTTGTACATGCCGCCGACTTGGCCGATGGTCACGTGCGACTCGTCGATGAACATCAAAGCATCTGACGGCAGGTAGTCGATCAGGGTCGGCGGCGGTTCACCTGCCTGGCGCCCAGAAAAATGGCGCGAGTAATTCTCAATTCCCTTGCAGAAGCCGATCTGGTCGAGAAGTTCAAGGTCGAAACGGGTGCGCTGCTCGATGCGCTGGGCTTCAACCAGCTTGTTGTTCCTATTGAAGAAATCAATGCGCTCGCGCAATTCTTCCTTGATCGCCTCGATGGCACGCAGCACAGTTCCCCGGGGGGTCACGTAGTGCGATGCCGGGAAGACGGTGAAGCGCAGTGCCTTGTGCAACAGATGGCCTGTCAGTGGGTCGAAGTACTGCAAGCCTTCGATTTCATCATCGAATAGGGAAACACGGATTGCATGCTCGGCATGCTCGGCTGGAAAGATATCGATCACATCGCCGCGCACGCGGAAAATTCCGCGGTGAAAATCCATGTCGTTGCGCTCGTACTGCATCTCGGTCAGGCGCTTGACGATCGCCCGCTGGTCCAGACGATCACCGACGCGCATCGTCAGGATCATGTTGTGATACTCGTCACGGTCGCCGATGCCGTAGATGCAGGAAACGGTGGCCACGATCACCACATCGCGCCGCTCGATCAGGCTTTTCGTAGCCGATAGCCGCATCTGCTCGATGTGATCGTTGATCGAGCTGTCCTTCTCGATATAGAGGTCACGCGACGGCACGTAGGCCTCGGGCTGATAATAGTCATAATACGAAACGAAGTACTCCACCGCATTTTCGGGAAAGAATTCCTTGAACTCGGAGTACAACTGGGCAGCGAGCGTCTTGTTGGGGGCCAGCACGAGCGCCGGTCGGCCGGTACGGGCAATCACGTTCGCCATCGTAAAGGTCTTGCCGGAGCCGGTAACCCCGAGCAAGGTCTGGTAGGACAACCCATCCGCGAGCCCCTCGACCAGCAGGCGGATCGCCTCGGGCTGGTCGCCCGCGGGGGGAAAGGGCTGGTGCAGCCGGAAGGGACTGCCGTCAAAGGAAGCAACCGGACTGCCGGTCTTGATTTCGCTCATGCTAGAATTTTACGGTTTTGCGCGCAGTGAAACATTGCTGCGCGGACAGCTTTTTCGATTTCTCCATGGAGTTTCTATGTCTTCTTCGATCTTTGCTGCGGTGGAAATGGCCCCGCGCGACCCCATTCTCGGACTAAATGAAGCCTTCAACGCCGATCCCCGTGACACCAAGGTCAATCTCGGCGTCGGCGTGTACTTTGACGACAACGGCAAGATTCCGTTGCTCGGCGCCGTCAGGATTGCCGAGGAGGCCCGCCTGAAGGCCGCCCCTCCTCGCGGCTATCAGCCAATCGAAGGAGCACCCGCCTATAACCAGGTAGTGCAGAACCTGCTTTTCGGCAAGGATTCGGCCCTGCTGGCCAATGGTCAGGTGATTACCGCCCAGGCGCTCGGCGGCACTGGCGCGCTGAAGGTCGGTGCAGACTACCTGAAGCGACTGAACCCCAAAGCCAAGGTGTATATCAGCGATCCTTCCTGGGAAAACCACCGCGCCCTTTTCGAATCCACCGGCTTCGAAGTCGAAAACTATGCGTATTACGATGCCACCACGCGCGGTGTCAACTTTACTGGGATGAAGGCCTCGCTCAATTCTCTCGCTGCCGGTTCCATCATTGTTCTCCACGCTTGCTGCCACAATCCGACCGGCGCCGATCTCTCGCAAGCCCAATGGGACGAAGTGGTCGCAATCTGCAAGGACAAGGGCCTAGTGCCCTTCCTCGACATGGCTTACCAGGGTTTCGCCGACGGGATCGATGCCGACGCGGTCGCTGTCCGGGCGCTATCGAACTCGGGCCTGCAGTTTTTTGTCGCCAGTTCCTTCTCGAAGAGTTTCTCGCTCTATGGAGAGCGCGTCGGTGCGCTCTCCATCATCACTGCGAGCAAAGAAGAATCGGCGCGCGTGATGTCGCAGGTCAAGCGCGTCATCCGCACCAACTACTCCAATCCACCGATCCACGGTGGCGCTCTCGTGGCCGGTGTGCTCGCGTCGCCGGAGCTGCGCCAGGTGTGGGAAACCGAGCTGGCCAGCATGCGCGACCGCATCCGCGGCATGCGTACCGGTCTCGTCGATGCAATCAAGGCGCAGGGCGTGACGCAGGACTTTTCGTTCATTGTCCAGCAGCGCGGAATGTTCTCGTACACTGGACTGACGGCTGCGCAGGTGGAGCGCATGAAGGAAGAATTCGGGATCTATGCCGTGTCGACCGGCCGCATCTGCCTGGCTGCACTGAACTCCAGGAACGTCGATTACGTTGCCAAGGCAATCGCCACAGTGACCAACGGCTGAACCAGGAGGGCAGGAACCCGGGCGAGGCGCCTGCCTCGCCTTCTTTTTGCTTGCAGGCTAGCGAACGCTGGCCTGCAGATTGGGAAGCGCCCCGCTGACTATCAGCGCTTGAGTCAACGACGAGACCGACGTCTGCATCGTCACCTGGAGGCTGCTTTCAACCTGGCGATCGCGCGTCGCCACGAATTGGCCAGTTGCGGTAAACATCCCGGCGTTCATCGCCAAGTTGCGCCCACGAATCTGCCGCGGATCAATGGTGACATTGACCGTCAGACGATCAAATTTCGTACTTCCGGCACGAACCGTGGAACCGCGGCCGCGGCGCGCGGCCTCGCCCAGATCGACCCCGTTCAGAACGCCACGCAGTACCATGGCATTGAGGGCGGCATCCATGTTCGCCCAAGCTGAATCCCAGTCGCCGCCAGTCCCGCGCAGACGGAGGTTCCCCATCAGATTTCCCTCAAGGGCGAGCGAGGGTGCAAAAAGGGCGGTCATCCTGCGGCAATCGACGCGCTCGAGTGTCGCAGTGCCGGCCATGACCAGTCCCCGGTTCCATTCCACCAGCCAGTTTCCCCGGAGCACTCCGCCAAGAGTCTGGATGTCGAAACTGTTGACCACCAGCCTGCCCTTCTGCAACAGGCCGGTCGCATGCAGTGAATCGAAGGTCACTGGCGGTGTGTCGGTCGGACGCCAGCCAAATCCTTCAACCGTGAGCCTGGGGCCCAGCGGCGTCGGCTCGGCAGTTATACGCAAAGTATTGTCGACCGTCCGCAAGAAAGCCTTCTCGATCCCGCCATCAGGACCAAAGGAGACGTCACCGCTGAGTTGACGGAGAGTCAAAGGGCCGGCGGCGACAGATAGATTTTCGACGACGACCTGCTGCATCAGCCATTTCTGGTTGCTCTTGCGCCGCCCGTTGTCCGCCGACGACAATCCAAGCAGATGATCGGCAACAACCGTTCCGCCGGAAATCTCTATGCGCGACAGGCTGTGGGTGCCCGACCCGAGCATCGCTAACAACGAATGAACGCGAATCTTCTCCAATACCGACTCCCCACCCTCACCGATTCGCACATCCGAGAGCAGCAAGCCGGGCTGCGGCAGCAGGATCAGCCTAACCTCGCCGACCCTTGCTGGCGCCTGCCAGACGCGTGCGAGTTCATTCTCGATAGCGGGCTTGTAGCGGTCATATGGGAAAAACAGAAAGACTGCCATGGCGACAAGCGCTACGGCGACCAACCCGAACCCCACGTAGGCCAACCGCGAGCGCAGCGAACCTGACGAAGCCGTTTGCGCCGCCGGACCCTCCCCGGCGATATCAATTGCCACTCCGGCAGGAAGCATGGGCCTACCGAAAGTGGAAAAACTGCTGGCTGCATCCGGCGAGTCCAATTGACTCGATAACCTGCCGCTGGGCAACGACGCAACCGGCGCCTTGAGCTTCTCGAGCCGCAACTTGCTCTCCTGCCAGACCGACACTGCCTCCAAGCTGGGCGCAATATACCCGCCTTGCTCCAGCTCATGCAGCGCATTCTCGACCAGACCGGGATCATTGAGCTTTGTGCCCAATTCGCCGACGGTCATTTTGCCATCGACCAGCACAAGAACCATCCGCAGATTGCGACGGGTAACACGCGTCCGCTGCCGGACAGCCTCGTCCCCGATGGGGGTCTTCGCGTAAACTAGATTCTGGTCCATGGGGGTGAAAGATTTTTTGGCAGTATATCCCGCATTCCCTTGACTGGACTGCTTTTACTGACTAACATGCGCGCCTCTGTTCCTCGATAGCTCAGTCGGTAGAGCGCCGGACTGTTAATCCGTAGGTCCTTGGTTCGAGCCCAAGTCGGGGAGCCACCTTACCTCGCATTGCGAATCACCTAAACGGGTATTCACAATGCGCTCCGGTAGGTATTCAAGCGTCACCACCTCGCGTCCGACGACGGCGCGCGTGACGAAATGGCCGATGAATTCACGCATCTGCGCCGGATTTTCCGCCGTCAGCAACGTGTCCCGAAACATCCGCGCCGCCGTGGCGCTCTCATTCGTGCCGAGGCTCATCTGCGGCCCCGGATCTGCGTCCAGTCGCTCGATCTCCAACTGCAGCCGGCTTTGTCGCTCGCGCAGCTCGCGCATCCTGGGGGCGACGTCATGGAGCGCCAGCCCGGCGCCGGCCTCGATCGTTTCGTACAGCCGCCGCAAGCGCCTATCCACGTCCGCCAGGTCATTCGCCAGGGCGTCGATGCGCGCCTGTTTTTCGCGCGCCCACTCGCTCGTCTGCGATTTCATCTCGAGGAGGATGCCGGCGATGTTTTCCGGCGTGAAAATCCGCCCGGCAATGCTCTCCAGCAGCGCCGAATCCAGCACGTCGACAGGAACCCGCCGGCTCTCACAGCCGAGCCCCTTCAGGAATGAGCGGCAGTTGTAGTAGTGATAGCGCACCTCTCCGCGCCCCGTCGCCGTCTCGGTATACATCGCCTGGCCGCACGCCTCGCACACCAGCAGTCCGGAAAATACCGCTTCGCTACGGGGGCGCCCGCCCACATTGCGCGGCGCCCGCGCGCCGATCATTGCCTTTGCCATGTCCCACACCTCCTGCGTAACAATCGCCTCGTGCGCCTGCGTCACGATCTCCCGGCCCCGGTCATTGAACACGATCTGCCCG